>Ga0187860_1000569_pt1 | contig 35208 bp, 31 predicted proteins | sample June2016WEW_10_4_FD_132981 | JGI IMG/M metagenome (GOLD analysis project Ga0187860, IMG submission 132981) | Peatland microbial communities from SPRUCE experiment site at the Marcell Experimental Forest, Minnesota, USA - June2016WEW_10_40 | ecosystem: Environmental > Terrestrial > Soil >...
ACGATCTGCCACTTCTCTTCGGGGGTCCGATCTACGCGTGGTTTCCTGCCCATGTTGCCTCCTGTTTGGAGGCCCTGATCTTACCTAACTGAGGTGTCCGGTTTTAGCGGGGAGCACTACAGACTTGGTTCTCCAACTTCGAGGACTCCGCTTGAGCACGTGCCGCTGAACCGCCTCATTGCTTGACGCTTTCCCTAAAGATTGATGAGCGCTATCCGAACCGACTACAATCCAGGCTACTCACTCAGTGGAGGATCCATGAGGAACACACTCTTTCTCTTTGTGCTGTTGCTTTCAGTGTTTGCGCCGCCACTGCTTGCACAGGGTGCTCCGCCACAAGCTGCGGCTGACCAGCCCTACACCATGGAGTACTACTACAAAGTGCAATGGGGACACCAACAGGAGTTCCTGCAACTTTTCCTGAAGAACCACTATCCGCTGCTCAAAAAGGGCGTGGAGAGCGGTCGCATGATTTCTGTAAGGATCGAAACTCCCGCCAACCACATGACTGAGGATGCGCGCTGGGACTATCGCGTTACGATTCAGTACAAGAACTCGACAGTGGCGACAACAGCGAATCCTGAAGAAGAATCCCCTATTAAGCAGCTCTGGCCTGACCAGGAAGCTTACAAACGCGAGGAACAGCGGCGGTTCGAGATCTTGCTGGCCCACTGGGATCTTCCAGTCACAGATATCACACCGTCGAAGAAATAGGCGTCGGTGAACATCCGTGGCCAAGAACGGTGAGATAAGAACTAACCTGCAGCAGGTGAGTCTCCGACAAGCCGACTCTGCGTCCAGCGGCGCGCGGACCGGCAAAGGTTCCTGCCGGGCTGGACATCATCGCTGCGAGATGTGCCCAGCCGTCCGTTTTCCGCGATCGAAAATCTCAGCCGAAAGCGTGAGGCAAAGAGACGGGACTCTTGTATTCTACAGATGTTCCGCTCAGCATTCGGCGGACTGGTTTCTCCTGAGGCAGCCATGAACGTTCCCACCCTTCGTATGAGCCTTCGTGGTATGGATCTTCTTGATACACCCATCTTCAACAAAGGCACCGCTTTCACCGACGAAGAGCGGTCCGCGTTCGGTCTTCATGGCCTGTTGCCACCGCACATCGAATCGCTGGGCGAGCAGACGTCACGCGCTTATGAAGCTTATCGCCACAAAACGGACGATCTCGAACGTCACATCTACCTGCGTGCGCTCCAGGATACGAACGAAATCCTGTTTTACGGACTGCTGAACGCCCATATCGAAGAAATGATGCCCATCGTCTACACGCCGGTGGTTGCTCTGGGCTGCCAGCAGTTCAGCAGGATTTACCGCCGTCCACGTGGCCTTTTCATCTCCTATCCACTCCGCGACTCGATTCCCAGCCTCTTGCGGAACCGGCCGCACCTGGATGTCGACGTCATTGTGGTGACAGACGGCGAGCGAATCCTGGGAATCGGCGATCAAGGCGTGGGAGGCATGGGGATACCGATTGGCAAGCTTTCTCTCTATTCGTTGATCGGCGGCATTCACCCGGCCCGAACCTTGCCGGTCGTGCTTGACGTGGGAACAAACAACGAGGACCGACTGAAAGCACCAGAGTACCTCGGTTGGCGGCACGAGCGTATCACGGGCGATGCGTACTACGAATTCGTAGACCTTTTCGTCCAGGCCGTGAAGCAGGAGTTGCCTCAGACCTGCCTGCAGTGGGAGGACTTTGCCAATCCCCACGCCCGTCCCCTCCTCGATCGATACCGCGATCAACTGCTGACCTTCAATGACGACATTCAGGGGACAGCGGCGGTCGTTTTCGGCGCACTCACGGGGGCGATCAAAGCATCTGGCAGAAGCTTGAAGGACCAGCAGATTGTCTTCTACGGAGCGGGCGCTGCGGGCATTGGCGTGGCGGACTATTTGCGGATGGCGCTGGTGGACAGCGGCTTCTCAGGGGAAGAGGCCAGGAGCCGTTTCTGGATTGTCAACCGGGGCGGTATCCTGCACGCAGATCGAACCGACCTGGTTCCCGAGCAACGCGTCTACGCTCAGCCAGTGGAACGCTTCGCGTCGTGGCGGCGGCCTTCGTCTGGCACCATTGATCTCGATACTGTCATCCGCAATGTCGACGCGACGATTTTGATCGGCCTATCAACCCTCCGCGGTGCCTTTACCGAATCTATCGTGCGAGAAATGGCGCGCAAGGTTGACCGGCCGATCATTTTCCCCCTGTCGAATCCAACGGACCGGTGCGAAGCGGTTCCGGAAGACTTGATGCGGTGGACCGACGGCCGCGCGATCATCGCCACAGGTTCTCCATTCGCGCCGGTAGACTTTGCGGGCCGGACGATTCCAATTGCTCAGTGCAATAACGTCTATGTCTTTCCGGCAGTTGGTCTGGGTTTGATTGCCTCCAGAGCGCGGAGAGTGACGGATCGGATGATGATGGCGGGCGGGCGCGCATTGGGCGAGAACTCGCCCGCGCTGTCTGATTCTGCAGCTGCGTTACTTCCTTCGTTGAAGGATTTCCGGATGATTGCGCGACAGATCGCTTTTGAGGTAGGCATCGAAGCGCAACACGCAGGCGTTGCGCAGCCCACATCACCCGAGGAGTTGCGCGATCGCATCGCCGCCACGCAATGGACTCCTGAATACCCGCACCTAGTTAGAGCCAAGCCCTAGCCCTCACGCAACTCTTGGAGGCCGCTGGCGCGCCGCGCGAGTTAGCTGCGAACGGCGAGAACCGGGCAGGCGGCGTGCGCAACCACGTTGTGTGGCGTATTTCGCTCGAAATGGGTCGCTGCGCTGAGGTGGCCTGCGGTGTCACGAACACCGAGCGCGATCAAGTCTGCGCTGCGCGACTATCGGAAGTGATCGGTTGCCCGTGGCTGTAGTTTGGGGATTGATAGAATGAACCCCTATTTTGCAGGTAACGGCGAAGCGGGGAACTGACGGTGGCGCACCACCGGAAATTTGGATGGGTTGCATAGAATCTTCGGTAGGGGCCGGGCAAACCGCCGTTGGTAACATAGCGAGGATGGGGGCCATCCAGCCGCCGACGGTGAATCGCGGCCTTTTCGAGGGCTACGACACAGGCAATTTTTATGACGAGATGTTCGCTGCGCCCGGGCAGCCCCGGTCGCAATACACCAAGTTGTTCCAGAAGCTTGCCACGATGGCGGCGGGGCAGTTTGAGGAGCGCCGGAAGCTGGCCGACCTTTCCTTCCTGATCCAGGGCATCACCTTCACGGTCTATAGCGACGGCCGCGGTACGGAGCGGTTGTTTCCCTTCGACTTGATCCCGCGCATCCTGCCGCACTCGGAATGGGAGCGCATCGATCGAGGCCTTTCCCAGCGCGTGATGGCGCTGAACCTTTTCCTGCAGGATGTCTACGGCGCGCAGAACATCTTCAAGGACCAGCGCATTCCGCGGTCGCTGGTCTATTCGTGTCCCCATTTCCGACGCGAAATGATCGGGGTGGAAGTGCCGCGCGGGATTCATACGCACATCTGCGGGATCGATCTGGTGCGCGACTCAAAGACAGGCGAATTCTGCGTGCTCGAGGACAACGTGCGCACGCCGAGCGGCGTTTCCTACGTGCTCGAGAATCGCATCGTGATGACCCGCACTTTCCCCGACGCGTTTCAAGCCTGCGAGGTGCTTCCGGTGAACCACTATCCCGCGGAACTCTCGCGGATTCTGCGGAGCCTTTCGCCGCGCGGCGAGGACGATGCGCAGATCGTCCTTCTGACGCCGGGCATCTACAACAGCGCCTATTTCGAGCACAGTTTTCTGGCGCAGCAGATGGGGATCGAACTCGTCGAGGGGCGCGACCTAATCGTGGACGGCGGGATCGTCTACATGAAGACGATCCGAGGGCTGAAGCGCGTGGACGTGATCTACCGGCGCGTGGACGACGAGTTTCTCGATCCGCTGACGTTTCGGGCGGACTCGATCCTGGGCGTTCCGGGGCTGATGGGCGCGTACCGCGCCGGCAGCGTGGCACTGGCGAACGCGGTCGGCAACGGCGTTGCGGACGACAAGGCGATCTACGCCTTCGTGCCGGAGTTCATCCGTTACTACCTGGGCGAGGAGCCCGTCCTGCGATCCGTCGATACGTACATCTGCGCGAGGCCGGACGATCTCGCCTACGTGCTTGGCCATCTGCCCGAACTAGTGGTGAAGGCCGTCGGCGAATCCGGCGGCTACGGGATGCTGATCGGACCCGCCTCGGAGACCAAGCGAATCGACGAGTTCCGCGAGCGCATTCGCGCGAATCCGCGGAACTACATCGCGCAGCCCGTGATCCCGCTCTCGCGAGTGCCTTCCTACGATGCGACGGAGGGCTCGGTGGCTGGGCGCCACGTCGATCTGCGCCCTTACTGCCTCTACGACGGCGAAAAGGTGACGATCGTTCCCGGGGGGCTCACGCGCGTGGCTCTCCAGAGCGGGTCGCTGGTGGTCAATTCTTCGCAGGGCGGCGGCAGCAAGGACACGTGGGTCCTGCGGGGAGAGGAGTGATGCTCTCGCGAATCGCAGAATCGCTCTTCTGGCTGGCGCGCTACATCGAACGCGCCGAAGGCACCGCCCGCATTCTCGACGTGAACTACCACATGCTGCTTGAGCAGTCGCAGCAGTCGTACCATCTGCGCTGGGAACCGCTGATCATCATGGCGGGCGAGGAAGACCGCTTCCGGAAGCTGTACGACGAAGTGAACGCCGAAAACGTTTTCGAATTCCTCGCGTTCAGCCAAGCCAATCCCAGCTCGGTGGTTGAATGCATTTCGAAAGCGCGTGAAAACGCGCGCACGATCCGCGACCGCATCTCGCGCGAAATGTGGGAGGACATCAACGGTCTCTATCACGCGGTGACTCGATTCGTTCCCCAGGAGGAAATCGCGGCCGGACCGCACCGGTTCTGCGACACGATCAAGTTTGGCGCGCACCGCTTCCACGGGGTGACGGATGCGACGATGCCGCACGACGAAGGGTGGGAGTTTCTGCGCGTCGGATGGTCGCTCGAGCGAGCGGAGATGACGGCGCGGCTGGTGGACGTGCAGTATCACAATCTGCTCGATGGTCCTCCCGCCGCGGACGCGCTGGACAACCACCAGTGGATGGCGGTGCTGCGATCCGTGGGAGCCTACGAAGCGTATCACCGCGAGTACCATCCGCCGATCGAGCCCGAAAAAGTGGCGGAGATGCTGATTCTCCATCACCAGCATCCCCACTCGATTCGCTTCAGCGCCGCCGAAGTGCAGGGCGGCCTGCGCGCGATCAGCGGGTCGGGACGCGGTTCGTACGCGAACGAAGCGGAGAGGCTAGCGGGCAGGCTGGTCGACCGGCTCAGTTACGACAAGATCGGCGAAATCTTCAAGCAGGGTTTGCACGGGTACCTCAACGACCTGGTCCAAATGTGCGGCGCGATTGGAGACGATATCGCGCGAACCTATTTCTATTACGCGGTGGTGGCATGAACCGATACCATCTGGTCCACACAACGGAGTTTCTATACGACGGGCCGGTTTCCGAGAGCTACAACGAAGTCCGGCTGCGGCCCATCAACGACGACAGGCAAAGCTGCCTGTCGTTCCGCCTGATGACCGCGCCGGGCTCGCGCGGCACTTCGTATCGCGACGCGTACGGGAACTGGGTTCACCAGTTCAACGTGCTCCTCGAGCACCGCCGTTTGAAGGTCGAGGCCGAATCCGTGGTTCTCGCGCACGATGCATTTGACACTGAGGGAGATCCGTCGACACTCGCCGATCTCGACAAAGGCAGCAATCAGCTCGAGGAAGAGTACTTCGACTTCGTCGCGCCCACCGGGTACGTGCCCCACGTGCGCGAACTCCGCGACCTGATCGAGGCCGCTGAGCGCGAGAGCGATGGAACCGTCGAGGGATTCGCGCGAGCGGCTTCGGACTTGATTCATAAGCGTTTTCGCTACGTCAAAGGCGCGACGCATGTGAATTCGTCCATCCAGGATTCGATTTCGATCGGCGCGGGCGTGTGCCAGGATTTCGCCCACGTTCTGCTCGGCGTCGCAAGGATGCGCGGCGTGCCGGGCCGCTACGTTTCCGGCTACCTCGTCCCCGGCAGCACCGCTTCGCCGGACGCAAAGCAGGAAGAAGTGATCGGCGGGCAAGCGTCGCACGCCTGGGCGGAAGTTTTCCTACCCAAGAACGGCTGGATCGCGCTGGATCCAACGCTGGGCAAGCCCGTGGGATTGCGGCACGTCCGCGTGGCTTATGGAAGGGATTACGGCGATGTTGCGCCGGTCCGGGGAGTTTACAAAGGCCATGCCGGGCAGAGCCTGGCCGTGGACGTCCGGGTTCGGCCAGCGCTCGACGACGAAGGCCGCGAACAGCTCACGGAGACTACAGCGCCGCCCGCCGCCACACCTGCCGCGCTCGAACGCCCGCAACAACCCGCCCAGCAGCAATAGCGGATGCCTGGAGATGAACGGTCCTCCCAGACACGCTCTCTTTACATCCCCGCCCGCATTGGCTAACTTAATTCGAGAGTTTCCTTGCAGCGGTCTGCGAGCGAATGGGCACACTTTTATCGGGCAGGGACCTGCTTTTCACGCTGGTCCTGAAGGTCGGTTGGGCGGCGTCGCTAGCGGCGCTGCTGGTTCGTTTCGCTTCGTTTCGGAGGCTCGTCTTCACCGAGCATCGCAACTCCGACCAGAAGGTGATGTTGCTGTTGTTCCTGGCACCGCCGCTGGCCATCGGGGTGATACTTCGTCTGTTTGGCTACAACTTCTTCGATTTGACGCTGGAGGGCTCATTTCTGATGGGTCTGCTCGGCGGGCGGATCGTCGGACTGCTCGGCGGTTCGCTCATCAGCCTTCCGGCTTTCTTCAACCACGAGTGGCTGTCGAGCCCTACGGCCGCGCTTGTCGGCCTGCTCGCCGGAGTGATCCGCGAGGCGATTCCGGAGAAAGAGGACGTCTGGCACTTCGGTCCATTCCTGTTTCTCAACATCCCTCAATGGCTGTGGAAGCTCATTCGATACCGCAAGGGCAACTGGGCCATGCTGCCGCTCTTTGCGTGCGCGGCATTTGAAGTCGGACAGGTCGAGTTGGCCGGCTACATGCCGGCGCGCTGGCTCTTCTCGATTCGTCCGAGCAATTGGGGATATCTGGCCCTCGTCGTTCTATCTTCGACGATGTGCGTGGCCATGGCCGTGAAGATATGGAACAACACGCGCATCGAGATGAATCTCGAGCAAAACCAGCAGCTGCTCCTCAAGGCGCGCATGGACGCGCTCACGAGCCAGATCAATCCGCACTTTCTTTTCAACACGCTCAACACCGTTTCTTCGCTGATCCGGTTCGATCCGGATATGGCCCGAGGCGTGGTGCTGAAGCTTTCGAACATCCTGCGGCGTCTGCTGCGCAAGCATGAGACGTTCGTCCCGTTGCGCGAGGAACTCGATTTCATCGACGACTACCTGGACATCGAGGTGATCCGCTTCGGGCGCGACAACCTGCAGATCTTCAAGGAAGTTGACGAAGAAACGCTCGACGTGTTCATCCCCAGCATGCTCCTGCAGCCCATCGTTGAGAATGCGATCAAGCACGGCCTTGCTCCCCGGCTTGCCGGCGGGCAGATCCGCCTGCGCACGCAACGCCGCGACGGCCGCTTGTGCATCGAGATTGAAGACAACGGCATGGGTATGTCGCCCGAGCGCCTTTCGGACGTGTACGGCGGAGGCATCGGGATCAGCAACGTCCACGAGCGATTGAGGCTTCTTTACGGCGACCAGTTCGAGATGGATATCCGCAGCCGGGAAGGCGAAGGCACACAGATTCGCATCGAGATTCCCGAACTGGCCGCCGCGGAGACGGCAGCAAGCTGAACCCACGGCGGGCATCGCCTCCAAGACTGCATCTCACTCTATGAGCCGGGGCCCGGGCACGGAGGAGGATTTCTGGCGGATTCGGTAATGAGCTGGTCCGAGACGTGGAATCTGGCCGTCCAGGCGCTGAACGCCAACAAGGTTCGCGCCGCGCTGACCATGCTGGGCGTCGTGATCGGCAGCGCGTGCATCGTGCTCGTGGTGACGGTGACGCTAACCGGCAGGAAGTACATCCGTGCCCAGATCGAGGCGGTGGGATCGAACATCGTCTTTGCCAACCTGTCGCAGTCGGCCCCACGGGAGGTGGTTGCTCTCGCCGACGAGATTTCGCCGGGGGATCTGGAAGCGGTCCGGCAGAACGCGCCCAACGTCGTGCGCGTCGCCGGCACCAGCGACATTCCCATGATGGTCGCGGCCGCGGGAAAAGCCTGGCCCGTGGCCTTGATCGGCGTGACCCAAGACTTTCAGCGGATTCGCAACCTGATCATTTCAAACGGCCGATATTTCGACGACGGCGACTTTGCCACGGTCAGCAAGGTTTGCCTCGTTTCCGAGCACCTCGCGCGCACGGCCCTGCCCAACGGGAATCCGGTGGGTCAGAGCATTCACGTGGGCGAATTGACGTTCACGGTCATTGGAGTTTTTCGCGAGCGCGTGGAGACGTTCGGGCAATCCGAAATCCGAACGGATTCCGTGCTGGTGCCGTTTCCCGTGATTCGATATTACACGGGCGACGCGTTCATCGTGACTCTGTACGCGCAAGCGGATCAGGCCGAGGACGTGCCGCAGGCCACGCTGGCGGTCGCGAGTATCCTGAAGAGCCGCCACAGGCCCGATGTCGAGTACGACGTCCAGAACCTTTCATCGATTCTCGATATTTCGCGCCGCATCTCACTGGCCATGATGATTGTTCTCCTGCTCATCGCCATGGTGGCCCTGCTGATCAGCGGCATCGGCATCATGAACATCATGCTGGTCAGCGTGACCGAGCGAACGCAGGAGATTGGAATCCGGAAGGCGATCGGCGCGCGGCAACGGGAGATTCTCTGCCAGTTTCTACTTGAGGCGATACTGATCAGCGGTGCCGGCGCGCTCATCGGCATCGGAATGGCGGTGGCTATCCCAGTGTTTGTCGAGGTCCTGGGGCGATTTGTGGACTTGCCGAGCGGAGTGAGCATTCCAATCTCGTGGCTTTCGGTCGCGCTGGCCTTTATAGTATCCTGCGCGACGGGCGTGCTCTTCGGGTACCTGCCGGCTAAGACGGCCGCTCGACTTCAGCCTGTGGAATCTCTACGCTATGAATAGCGAACGCCATCGTCCCTGATGGCGATTGCCCCGAACGAGAAGGCCGGACGAAGTTTGCTTCTTTCGCACGGTTGGCCTGATCCCGGCGCTTCCGTCTGGCGAGCCGGATTTTCCGTCCGTATCAGTAGAGGAGTGCAAGAACTTGTGCGGTATCGCCGGTTTTACTCACAAGAAAGGGCGTCCTGACCCCGAGCGCATCGAGCGCGCCGTCGAGACGCTGATCCACCGCGGCCCGGACCAGCAAGGCGTTTTTCGCTCGAATGTCTGCTCGATGGGCGCCACGCGGCTGAAAATTATCGATCTGGCCGGCGGCGATCAGCCGATTCAATCGGACGACGGCGATGCAACGATCGTATTTAACGGTGAGGTTTACAATTATCAGGAACTGCGCGCTGAACTCGAACAGCGCGGTCATCGATTTTATACCCGCACCGACACGGAGACGGTTCTGCACGCGTTCCTCGAATGGGACACGGCATGCTTTTCCCGGCTCCGCGGCATGTTTGCGGTCGCGCTGTGGACCGAATCGACAGGGCGTCTCGTCCTGGCCCGCGATCGCTTGGGTATCAAGCCTCTCTACATCGCGCGCCAGGGCGACGATCTTTTCTTTGGCTCCGAACTGAAAGCCATCCTCGTCCATCCGGAGATCGACCGACGTTTGAGCCTGCCCGGCCTGGATTGTTATCTCTCGCTGAACTATGTGCCGTGCCCGTGGACGCTCGTGGACGGCATCGAAAAGCTTCCGCCGGGGCACTGGCTCGAATGGCGGGATGGCAGGATTTCGTCCCAGGCATACTGGCGTTTGCCGTTCGGCCCTTCTCGCGGCGCCGATCTGGAGTCGGCCAAGCAGGAACTCGATCACCTGCTGCAACAGTCCGTTCGCGAACACCTTCTTTCCGATGTCCCGCTGGGCGTGTGGCTCAGTGGAGGCGTCGATTCGTCGACGATCCTGCACTACGCCGCGCAAGCGTCGGGCTCGAGGCTGAAAACCCTTTCCATCTCTTTCCGCGGCCGCACCTTCGACGAAACGCGTTACATCCAACAGGTTGCCGCGCAGTACGGAACCGACCACGAGCAGTTTGACCTCAATCCGGGCGAAAACCTCCCGGCCACGATCGAGGAGTTCGCCTATTACAGCGACGAACCCACGGCCGATGCAGGTGCTCTGCCGTTGTGGTTTCTTTCGAAGCTCAGCAAGACCAAAGTCACGGTCACTCTCAGCGGCGAGGGCGGTGACGAACTGTTCGGCGGGTACCTCACCTATCGCGCGAATCACCTGGCTCGCATCGCGCGGCGGTTGCCGCCGAGTGTCGCGCGGCTCGCGCTCGCCGGCTTGCGTCACTGGCCCGTCTCGGACGACAAAATCAGCTTTGAATACAAGTTGAAGCGTTTTCTTGAAGGCTGCTTGATGCCGGCAGATCGAGCGCACGTCTACTGGAATGGGACGTTCTCCGATGCGCAGAAGAGTCTTCTGCTGCGGCCTTCGCTTCCGGGCGCTCTCGACCGGGTCCTGGGCGGTCTGCGAGAGAAATTGCGCGCGGGAGATGATTTGTGTCCCTACCTATGGTTCGACCAGAGGTACTATCTGCCGGACGACATTCTCATGAAGGTCGACCGCATGAGCATGGCGCACGCGGTTGAGGCGCGCCCTCCGTTTCTCGATCATCGCATTGTGGAATTCGCTGCGTCGCTGCCCGCTTCTTTGAAGGTTCAGGGCGCGCGTCAAAAGGTTCTTCTCAAGGAGCTCATGAAGGGAAAGCTGCCGCGCCCCGTTCTGCAAAGAGGGAAGGCCGGACTCGATATTCCCTCGCACGAATGGTTGCGCGGGCCGCTGCGGCCACTCCTGCTCGACGCGCTCGCAGGCGCTTCCGATCACGAGGGGTTGTTTCGCAAGGGCGCCATTGATGCGTGCGTGCGCGATCATCTCGAGAGGCGCGCGAATCTTGGCTACCATCTCTGGGGTTTGATGATCTTGTTCCTGTGGATGAGGAAATGGCGGATCCAAACGGCGTCGATTTCCGCACTGAGACAATCGGTGACGGAAAACGTTCTCACCTCTATCTAATTCTCCTGCTCGTTGCAGCCGCCGTGTATATGGGCTGCATCGTTTCTCCTCCCTCGCTGATGGATGACGTCGACGCGGTACAGGCGCAGATCGCGCGCAACATGCTCACATCCGGCGATTGGGTAACGGCGCGACTCGACGGCGTCATGTACATCGAGAAGCCACCGTTCATCTACTGGTCGATGGCGGCTTCCTATCGCGTTTTCGGCGTGCATGACTGGGCCGCGCGAGTCCCCATCGCTCTTTCGGCGATCGCGCTTGCCCTGCTGACGGCTGCCTTTGGAACATGGGCATTCGGAAAGCGAGCCGGTTTCTGCGCCGGGTTGTGCATGGCGACGTGCGTCGGCATCTTCCTTTTTACGCGCATCCTGATTCCCGACGTCATGCAGACGTTTGCGGTGGCTCTTGCGCTATGGGCGTTCCTTCGCGCGCTCGACGAAGACGAGCCTCATCCGCGGTCGTGGGCCTGCATTCTGGCGGCGAGCATGGGCGCCGGACTGCTGCTGAAGAGCCTGATCGGCGTCGTCTTTCCGGTGGCCGCCGGCCTGATCTATCTTGCCTTCACGGGTCAGTTGTTCTCCCGGCGAACCTGGAAGCGGCTGCATCCCTTCTGGGGTGCGCTGATCATCCTGCTGATCGCGGCGCCGTGGCACATCCTGGCCACCCTGCGCAATCCGCCCTACTTCGCGTTCACGCTTCACAGCGGCCCCGGCCAATACCACGGATTTCTCTGGTTTTTCTTCATCAACGAGCAGTTGCTTCGCTTCCTGAACCTGCGCTACCCGCGCGATTACAACACGGTGCCGCGCGTCTGGTTTTGGCTGCTGCACATCGTCTGGCTATTTCCATGGAGCGTTTATTTACCGGCCGTCGCGAAGCTTTCTTTCAAGCCGGTCGACCGAGCAGGACGAACCCGTTTGCTAGCCTTGTGCTGGGCGCTTTTCATACTCGTCTTTTTCACCTTTTCCACCACCCAGGAATACTATTCGATGCCCTGCTACCCGGCGCTCGCGCTGCTCCTCGGTTCGGCGATGGCGATGGGAGGTAGTTGGGTGCGGGCGGGGACGAGGTTTCTTTGCGGTGTCGCGATCTTAGCTGTTCTCGCGATCGTCACGATCCTTTTAGTCGTGCGGCATCTCCCGGCGCCGGGAGACATCTCCGCCGCCCTCGGGCACCATCCGAAGGACTACACGCTTTCGCTCGGCCACATGGAGGACCTGACGATCGATTCGTTCGCGTACCTGCGGCTTCCGTTGGTCGTTGCCGGCGTAGCGTTTCTGATCGGAGTGCTTGGGACGTTGCGGGCTACCGGCCAGCGGGCGTTTCTCGCGGCTGCCTTGATGATGGTTGTGTTTTTTCATGCCGCCCGGCTGGCCCTCGTGGTGTTCGATCCATTCCTTTCCTCACGGCCTCTGGCGCGCGCGCTGATGCAAGCACCGCCGGGCGAGTTGATCACTCAGGGCCATTACTACCCGTTTTCCTCCGTATTCTTCTACACGAACCGCCGCGGACTCCTTTTTACCAACCGCCGGGTCAATCTTGAGTATGGTTCCAACGCCCCGGGCGCGCCCCCTGTCTTCATCGACGAGTCGCGATTCAAGGAATTGTGGCTCGCGCCGGACCGCTGCTACCTGCTGACGTTTCAGTCCGATTTGCCCCGCTACGAGCTACTCGTGAGTTCGCCGCAGCTCTCTACCGTCGCGACCAGCGGCGGCAAGCTCCTGCTCACGAACCATCCCTTGACGCTTTCCGCTCAGGCGCCGAGTCTCGTCTCCTTTGCATCCCAGTGATGTACAATGGTTTTATGAATCCTGAAGGGAACCCGCTGTCCTACTCGATCGTTGTCCCTTTCTACAACGAGCAGGAAAATGTCGCTCAGCTCTACGTCAAGATCATCGAAGTGATGGATGGTCTAGGCGAGCCGTACGAGATCGTGTTTGTGGACGACGGAAGCAAGGACGGCACCTTCCGTCTGCTCTCCGAGATCGCTCGTGATGACAATCGTGTGGCCGTGGTGCGCCTCCGCCGCAACTTCGGACAGACGGCGGCACTGAAAGCTGGCTTCGATCACTCCCGCGGCGAGGTCATCATTTCGATGGACGGCGATTTGCAGCACGATCCGGCTGAAATTCCGCGCTTCCTCGAGAAGATCGAGGAAGGCTATGACATTGTGAGCGGCTGGCGCGTCGAGCGTACCGACCACTGGCTGACGCGGCAGCTGCCCAGCCGCGTTGCCAATCGAATTATGGCGCGGCTTTCGCGGGTCGACTTGCATGACTTCGGCACCACGTTCAAGGCCTATCGCCGCGAAATCCTCTCCGAAATTCATCTCTACGGCGAACTTCACCGCTTCATTCCCGCGCTTGCGAGTTGGGCGGGCGCCTCGGTGGCCGAAGTGCCTATCACCAATATCCGGCGCAAGAATGGGAAATCCAACTACGGCATCTCGCGCACGATCCGCGTCCTGCTCGATCTCCTGAGCGTGAAGTTTCTGCTGGACTACTCGACAAAGCCCTTGCAGTTCTTTGGCGTGGCAGGGCTCCTGTGCCTTGCCGGTGGCGCCGGAATCGGGCTTTGGGTTTTCGCCCGGAAAGCCCTGTTGGATGAAGGACTCTTGGCGAACCATGGCCCCCTGATGCTGCTCGGCATGGCTCTTGTGATGGGCGGCATCCAGTTCATCGCGATCGGTTTGATTGGCGAGCTACTCGCCCGCACGTACTACGAAAGCCAGAATAAGCCTGTTTATACGGTACGCGAGTTCGTCGGGGGCGGCCGGGACGAGCTAAAAGCCGGGCGGCGCAGCGAGCCCCCGCGAACGGCTGGTGCGGCGGGCCGTTAGCAGGACGCCTCGCTGGCAGACGCTTGCCGAGATGCAACGGGACGGCTGTGCTCCATGGCAGTCGCGCGTGCCGCATCACATTCTCCTATCGTTACAATCGAGAGCGACGTGCCTCACGCCATGCACTCATAGGATAAAATGCCGCTTGCGTTGCATATGTGCGGGGCGTAAAACTTTAGATTTGTCGGAGTTTCCGGGCGGCACCAACACTCGTTTTTGCATCCATCACCGAATGCAGTGCGTATCTTGGGAGGGTACATGAAGATTGCTGTGCTGGGAGGAGACGGCTATTGCGGCTGGGCGACGGCGTTGTATCTGTCGCAAAAGGGCCATTCGGTCGCCATCGTCGATAACTTTGTCCGGCGCCAATGGGACTTCGAACTCGGCGCGCAGACGCTGACCCCGATCCGCCCGCTCCCGGAACGGCTGAGCGCGTGGAACGCGCACACCGGCAAGACCATCGAGTCCCTCGTTGGCGACGTGACCGATTACGAGTTTCTCTCCTCGGTGATCAAGGAGTTCGAGCCGGAAGCCGTCATCCATTTTGCGGAACAGCGGTCGGCGCCTTACTCGATGATCGATCGCAGGCATGCAGTCGCGACGCAGGTCAACAACGTCGTCGGAACGCTGAACCTGCTGTTTGCCCTCCGCGAATTCGCGCCCGATTGTCACCTCATCAAGCTCGGCACGATGGGCGAATACGGCACGCCCAATATCGACATTGAAGAAGGCTACATCGAGATCCAGCACAACGGCCGTAAGGATGTGCTCCCCTACCCGAAGCAGCCCGGTTCCTTCTATCACCTCTCGAAGGTGCACGACAGCCACAACATCCGGTTCTGCTGCAAGATATGGAAGCTGCGCGCCACGGATCTGAACCAGGGCGTCGTCTACGGGACGGTTAGCGACGAAACGGCGCTGGGCGAGGCGCTCATCAATCGGTTTGATTACGACGAGGTATTCGGCACGGTCCTGAATCGTTTCTGCGCGCAGGCCGCCGTGGGCCATCCTCTCACCGTCTACGGCAAGGGTGGCCAGACCCGGGGTTTCCTCGACATTCGCGACACGGTGCGCTGCGTCGAGATCGCGTGCCTGAACCCTGCCGCTCCGGGCGAATGTCGCGTGTACAATCAGTTCACGGAGCAGTTTTCGGTCTTGGAACTCGCGCGCATGGTCCAAACCGCCGCGAAGAAGATGGGCCTTTCAGTCGAGATCGACCACCTTCCGGATCCCCGCGTCGAAGCCGAAACGCACTATTACAACGCCAAGCACTCGAAGCTGATCGACCTTGGTCTGGAGCCCCACCTACTGTCCGACTCGCTCCTCGATTCGCTGATGAATATTGCGATCGAATACAGGAGTCGTATCGACACGTCGCTCTTCCTGCCGCGGGTCAACTGGCGGAACGCCACGAACGACCGCCGCAAACAGCTCGCCGGTGCCGCCGGCGCGCCCGTGACAATGTCCTGACGATTTCTGGACCCTCGAACCTCGTCAGCGCGAAGCCCCTGGCGCCGCGCTCGAAACGACAGGTATGAACTTTCCTTCGCGAAGGAAATAATCGATGCCGCGCCAACGAATCGTTCGCTGCCCGAAACTGACCAGCCAGATGCAAAAGGCCATCGCGTCCCACAAGGGAACCAGCGGCATTTTCTTCCAGATCCCGGTCTGCTTCATCGTCCGGACGCCGATCATCCACGTGATCGCGACGCGGCACAACGCGTAGCCGCCGAGATAGCCGATCGCGACACCCGCACTCGGATGTGTCGCCACGGCCACAAGCGCCCAGGGCAGCCCCCACGTGAAGATCAGGCCGAAATGCCCCCACGGCCTCATGTGGCGCATCACCGTCATCCATCGGACGCGCTTGAAGAGCAGGTCGTGCAGGGAATGAAAGTCCGCGACCGTCTCCACAACGTACGGAAGAAGTTTCGTGTCGTATCCCTGTTCGGCCGCCAGTCGGCCGATATAGAGATCGTCCGCCGGACGGTCCTCGAGCACCGGGTAACCGCCGAAGCCCTCGATGTTCTTGCGGGTCGTCACAATGGATTGCCCTAGCGTGAACTTCACGCCGTCCAATTGCCAGGCGACGAGGATGCCCGCAAAAAAGTCGGAGGTCATCGAGATCGACTGCAGGGCCTGGAGGAACGTGATCTCCCGGGTCGAAATATACAGGCAGGTCGCCGCCCCCACCTTTGGATCGCGGAACGGCGCAACCACCGCGCGCAGGTAGTCGGGTTTGACGCGGACGTCGCCATCCGTGATCACGAAAAGATCGTACTTCGCTTCGTTCGTGAGCCGCACCAGCCTCGCGACTTTGTCGTTCACCGCGTTTCGCCCGGAGCCCAATAGCAGACGGATTTGGCGCTCCGGAAAATCGCGGATCAGCTTCTCGAGCACGGGGATCGCGGGATCGTCCGGATCGACGCAGAAAACGATTTCGTACTTCGGATAATCCTGCCGGCAAAAGCTCGCGTAGTTCTCGTAGGCCTCGATATCGAGTCCCTTGATCGGCTTCAGGCAACTGACGGGAGGCGTGAAATCCGTGTTCGGCGGGTTCTCCCGCTTCGACACTCGGAGAAACCGCGCCGTGCTGTAAAGAATGAGCAGGTAATAAATGAACGGTATGGCGGCAATGCCGAGCAGAATGTAACCGGGCGTCAAAATCTTTCTACCTCCCGCGCGCCGATGCAGGCAATCTCCAACAGGTGAAAACGAGAGAACCCACAGCCGCTGCGAAAGCCGTGCTGCACGCCTCTGCGTCGTCGGCTTTTCTTAGCGGGATGTTATCATCATCGAAAGCAGAATCTCTCAAAATAGGCGGGCCGCACCTTTGATGGCGATTCTATCCGTCGAGAGCCGGGGCGGGGAACTGCTTTTTCTTGATGCACGCTCCGACTTCGCATCGTCACCAAAAGATTGTAGGATAGCGAGGATGATTCTCCGCGCGCTTTGGGCCTGCTTCGTTTTGATTCCCCTTGTGTCGACGGCCGCCCGGGCGTGCACCTGCTCGCAAGCGCCGCCTGGGGCGTGTCCCGGTTTGCAGCAGGGTGACGTCGTGTTTCTCGGCACCGTCACAGCCGTCGAAGACATCGCGTACGCACCGCCGAAATCGGACACCTCTTCCGATTTCTCGGCTCCTCCCGTGGACATCGTTGCCTCGCGCCTCACGCGCTATCATTTCCGCATCGACGAAAAATTTGCCGGACCCGATGTCGCCGAAATCGACGTCTTCTCCGGCGGCCCCGACGACGGCGACTGCGCCTACCGCTTCAAGCAGGGCGAACGGTACGTCGTATTCACCCAGCAGGAATCCGACGGCCGACTTTTTGCCACGATCTGCAACGGCACGCGTCCCGCCAGTGATGCCCGCGCCCTCATTCCACAGTTGCGCGCCATGCGCAAGGGCGCCCAGGTTGCCTCCGTCTTCGGAGTTCTCCGGCGCGCCGATCCGCCCTTTCTGGCTCCTCCGGACGATCCTGACGACCCGCTGTCGAACATTTCGCTGAAACTCCGCTCGCGCTTGGATCGCTTCGAGACGAGCACGGGCGCCGACGGCGTCTACTCTTTCTACGACGTGCACGCCGGCGAGTACCGCTTCACCGCGAATGTCCCTCCGCGCACCGAGCTGACCCAGAAGACACTCTCCGGCGGCCTGCCGCCCTTCAAGATTCCCGATGGTGCCTGTTACGAATACGATGTTGTTGCGCTGCCAACCGGGCACATTCGCGGCAGCGTGCTCGGCGCTGATGGCAAGCCGCTCACGCTCGCCTCCGTCGAACTCTATCGCGCCGGTGGCTACTCCGATTCGCGTCCGGGCCTCTGGGCCTTTCAGGGCGATAAGGGCGTCTTCGATTTCGACCACATCGGTCCCGGCGATTACGTCCTCGTCTTTAACCGTGCCAACACGCAAAACCCGAACGCGCCGTATCCGCGCGCCTTCTACCCGGGCGTCGCGGACGCCGCCGATGCCCAGCCGATCCATCTCAAGGACGGTCAGCAGTTGATGAAAGTGAACCTGCGATTGAGTGAAGGTTTCCCGTCGCGCCGTATCCGCGTCCGCCTCAAGTGGCAGGGAATCAGGCCGCCCGGAAGCGTCACCGTCATGGCGAAGGCGGATCAGGGCCAGAATCCCGCCGCGCGCAAAATCGCCGAGGGGCTCTACGAATTCAACCTGCTGGAGTCCGCTAACTATACCGTCTCCGCTTGGGAAGACCTCGCGCCTCGGCGCGCCGGCGTGCCCGGCCCCTCACATGCCAAGGATTCGAGCTGCCACCCACCCTCGCGCCTCGACGCTTCGTCCATCGCCGTCCCCGGCTCCGATCCGGACGCGAAGGAGCTCCTGCTCGTTTTTTCTGTCCCCGGCTGCGCTGCCCAATAGCCCGTCAGAAGAAAGTCCACAGAACTCCGTTCTGACAATCTCGTTTCATCGTGCTAGCCTGATTTGGCAGTGAAGTGGATGCATGAAGGGAGAAGAGAGAACGGCAAGAAGTGACGATGACAACGATCGTGAAGATTTGGACGATGCGAGGATCAGGGACATGTTCCCGCCCGGTGCAGGCCGGCCGGCTGGGCAGTTCCTCTGAGTCCTTTATTTCCTCTGCATCCTCGTCAATTCTAATCGTCACAGCGTGTCGAACAAAAACTCGCGTAACTCGTTCAAAACAAAGGACGGGCACTCGTTCTAATCGTCACAAAATGGAGGGGGTTGCCCGCGCGTTCTTGGAGCAAGGATTTCTCCCGTGACGCCGCGCACGGCTCGACCGGCGAAGCCGTTTCCCCTGCGCCCGCACCCGCACCTCTACGAAATCAATGCCTGGTCGTGGCTTGAGAAACTTTCCGCGCGCCTTGGCCGTCTGGTCAAGCTCGTGGACGTTCCGGATGCCGAGTGGGACTCAATCGCCCAGCGCGGCTTCGACATCGTCTGGCTCATGGGCATCTGGCGGCGCAGCGCCGAAGCTCGCCGAATCGAGCTCGCCGATCCCGCAACTCCTCCTCTTTTTGAGCGCGTCTTGCCCGGCTGGACGCCGGACGATGTGATCGGCTCGCCCTACTCGATCGCGGAATACGTTCCCGACCCTCGCATCGGCACTTGGGCTTCGCTCGACCGCGTCCGCAAGAAACTGCACGCGCGAGGCGTGGCCCTTTTTCTCGATTTCGTTGGAAACCACACCGCGCTCGATCATCCCTGGACGCGCGACCACCCCGAATTCTACGTGCAGGCCACGGAAGACGATTTTCAGAAAAATCCATCGAGCTTTCGTCGGGTCGAAACGCCCAAGGGCCCGGTATTCCTGGCGCTCGGCAAGGACCCCTACTTCCCGCCATGGGATGACGTGGCGCAGTTGAATCATTTTTCTCCACGGATGCGCGCCGCGCTGATCGCGGAACTCCGCACGATCGCGTCTCATTGCGACGGCGTGCGCTGCGACATGGCGATGCTTCAGTTGAACGACATCTTCGAAAGGGTTTGGAACCATCGCCTGCGCGACGCCGATCCGCCGGAAACCGAGTTTTGGGTGGACGCCCGCGCGGCGGTGCCCGGCCTCGTCCTTCTCGCCGAGGCCTACTGGGGTACCGAACAGCGCCTGCTCGATCTCGGATTTTCCTTCGTGTACGACAAAGGCCTCTACGACGCGGTCCGCTACGAAAATATTTCCGCCGCCCGCGCGCGGCTTACCGAGGGGGCGGCTTATCAACGGCGCCTCGCGCGGTTCCTCGAAAATCACGACGAGGACCGCTGCGCTGCGGCTTTTGGTCCCGAACGCCTCGCATCGGCCGGAACGCTGATGGGCACGCTGCCTGGCATGCGCTTTTATCAGGAAGGGGAAATCGAGGGATTCAAGACTCGCCTCCCGGTGGCGCTGCGGAGAGTCGCCGAGGAACCTCCCGATCCGGCCAGCCGCGCATTCTTCGAAAAAATCCTCCGGGTTACCGAGGAAGATGTGTTTCACAAAGGCCGCTGGAACCTTCTGCCGGTTGCTTCCGATGGCGAGGATACCGCCGGAAATCTTGTGGCGCACGAGTGGCGGCTCGAAAACTCCTGGAGAGTGGTCGTTGTGAACCTCGCTCGCTCCGCTTCGCAGGGGCGCGTCCGCTTTGGCGGGCACCCGTTGCCTGCGGAACAGTACGTCTTTCACGACCTGCTGGACGACATTCGGTACACGCGTGCCGGCGACGAACTTCGCAGCTCGGGGCTCTGGGTACGCCGCGACGGTTTTGGGGCCCATCTCTTCGATGTTTCTCCCGCTTGAACCCCATGCGCACGCAAACCCGGATCCTTTATGCGGGGAATCGCAGCTAACCGGCCTTGGCCGTCGTGTTTCTGCTATTCTTTTCGCCGTGAAGAATCTTGTCGGGGCTTTCCTTCTGGCGGCGGGCGCTCTCGCGATGTTGCCGCTTTTTCCCGCTCAGACTTTGGGTCAGCCGGCCGCCCAGCAAGAGGTGCCGCCTGCGGCAGCGCCCGAGCAGACTGCGGTCCCATCGCAAACGGCCGCTCCCTCGCCCGCGCCCAGTGGGCCGGTCATCGCCCTCGATCCCGCCCACGGCGGCACGGATAGCGGCGCGCGGGGCCCCAGCGCAGTCGAAAAGGACATCGTCCTCGAGATCGCCAGATCGGTGCGCGCGGAACTCGAGCGCCAGGGGTTTCGCGTTGTGCTCACACGCAACGACGATTCGAATCCCTCCTACGATGACCGCGCGGCAACGGCCAACGGCTACCGCGACGCCATCTTCATCAGCCTGCACATCTCCTCAACCGGGACGCCCGGCGCCGTGCGCGCTTATTACGATCAGTTTGACACCCCCATTCCGCCCGCAGTTGTCGCGGCGGGCGCCAGCGCGAACAGCGCCACTCCTCCAGGGATTTCTCAAACCGGAGTCCTGACCCCGTGGAATGAGGCGCAACGCCCCTATTCGACGGAGAGCCACCGTCTGGCCGACCTCGTGCAGATCGAGATCGCGCAGCACTTCCCGGCTTCGCCGGACACGTCCAGCGGTGTCGCGGTGCGCGGGCTCCGCTCCGTCGCAGGTCCGGCGATTGCAATCGAGCTTTCAAGCATCTCCGCGCCGTACGTGAATTCACTGACGGGCGCCGCCGTGCCGCTCGCCTCCGCGATTGCGAGAGCCATCCAGGCTTTCCGCGCGCCTGGTGCGGCCGGAGCGAGATGATGTCCCGCCACTGGAAAATCGTGATCGCGATTCTGGCCGTGGCCGTGGTGATCGGCGCCGTCAGCCTGCGCGGCCTGCAACGCCACCTCCGGCGCCTCGCGGAGACGCAGGCCGCCGAAGAAAAGGCACGCCACGAAGTCCTAGCGCCGCCGATTTCCACGCCAACCGACGTGACGGTGAAGGCCAAAATCTTCTGGGCTGCGGGGCCGGACAACATCGCTCCGGTGGAAATCGAGTTGCCGCTTTCCGCCGATCCCGTGCAACGCTCGAGGCAATTGCTGCACGCGCTCATCGTCAGCCCTCCGACTCCCGGTCAGCGGACCGTCCCCGCCGATACGGACCTCCTGGGTTTCTACATTCTTCCTGACGGCACGGCGGTCGCGGATTTCTCCGATACGTTCTCCTCCGAAATGCCTTCAGGAATCCTCAGCGAAGAGATGGCGGTGAACTCGATCGCGCAGACGCTGGCGAGCAACGTGCCGGACCTTCGCCGCCTGAAAATTCTGATCCACGGCCAGGAAGTGGACACGCTCGCAGGCAACGTCGATCTGACCGGTTTCTTCGACCTGAATTCAGCGCCGCAGCCGGGCCCTGGAGCGAATAGTGCCGCTCCGCCATCTGCTGCGCCGGAAGTGAAGGCGCACTAAAAAAGAGAATTTGTTGATACCATTTCGTACGACCTGAAAGTTACGGCCCAGGGAGAAGATTCTTGCGAGTAGACGGACGCGCACCGGATGATTTGCGGCCAGTGAAAATTACTCCAGATTTCATTTCGAGCGCCGAAGGCAGCGTGCTGATCGAGACGGGGCAGACGCGCGTCATCGTGACGGCCACTGTCGATGACGGCGTGCCCACGTTTCTCAGGGGGACGGGAAAAGGATGGGTCACCGGCGAATACGGAATGCTGCCGCGCTCGACGGAGGAGCGCACTCCGCGCGAAGCGGCGCGCGGGCGGCAATCCGGCCGCACCCTCGAAATCCAGCGCTTGATCGGGCGAACCCTGCGCGCCGCGACCGACCTGAAGGCGCTCGGCGAACGCACCGTGTTGCTCGATTGCGATGTCATTCAGGCGGACGGCGGCACGCGAACCGCGTCCATTACCGGCGCATTTGTGGCGCTCGGGCTCGCACTCGAGCGGGTGGTGGCCGCCGGAATACTTCGCTCGGTGCCGCTGATCGATTCCGTCGCGGCGACGAGCGTCGGCATCGTCGGCGATGAGCTGCTGCTCGACCTCAATTACGAGGAAGATTCCCGCGCGGAGGTCGATATGAACGTCGTGATGACTGGAAGCGGCGAATTTGTAGAGGTCCAGGCGAGCGCCGAGGGACGCCCGTATACGAGCCGGGAGTTGCACGATATGCTCGAACTGGCGGTCGGCGGCATCGACCGGCTCACCGAGGTGCAGCAGGAGTTGCTGCACATGAATTTCCGTGGCCGCTCGCGATAACGCTTCCGGCGGGCCCGCGCCGATTCGAGTCTTCCTTGCGTCTTCGAATTCAGGAAAACTGCGCGAATATCGCGAACTCGCCGGAAGTTCGGGTCTGGAAGTCGATCTTCTCCCGGGTTTCCGCGACATTTCCTTGTTCGAAGAATCCGCACCGACGTTCGCCGAAAACGGCGCCGGGAAAGCGCTGTACTACAGCCGTTTCACCCGCGAGTTGCTGTTGGCGGAGGATTCCGGCCTGGTTGTGCCGGCGCTTGGCGGCGCGCCCGGCGTTCATTCGGCGCGCTACGCAGGGCCGGACGCGACGGACGCGGATTGCGTCCGCAAGCTGCTGCGTGCGATGGAAGGAAAATCGGGCGATGAACGGCGCGCGCGATTCGTTTGCGTTACGGTACTTGCACGGCAGGGCCGCGCGCTCGCGGTGGTCTCCGATCTCGTGGAGGGCATTCTCACGGAAGAGCCCCGCGGCGCGAATGGCTTCGGCTACGATCCCGTGTTCCTCCTCCCCGACCTGGGCCGCACATCCGCCGAGATACCGCCGGAGGAGAAAAACGCGCGCAGCCATCGCGGCAAGGCTTTCCGCAAGATGATGGACCTTCTTCTCGATCCAAATTTGTCGCTACTTTCATAGCTCCTCCCGCATCCAAAGGGGGCGGGTAAAACCGCTTGCCCCGGATACCTGACCGGGAGTAAAAAGGACGCCCTTACCCCAGAGGTGGCCATGGCGACTTTTCAGACGGCGCCGACTCTGCACCCCAAATTGCTTTCGCGACTGGAAGAGGCACGCGCGCGAACCAACGCGCTGTTCGAGCTTCTGCCGCCGAATTCCTTCTACGACCGGCCGGTTGCGGAACGCCACCGGCTGATCTTCTACCTTGGGCATCTCGAGGCGTTCGACTGGAACCTCTTGAGCGGCGTGCTGGACATTGCGCCCCACGACGCGGAGTTCGACAAGCTTTTCGCCTTCGGCATTGATCCGGTGGGCGGCGGCCTGCCGACGGACACTCCGAGCGACTGGCCGAGCATCGCGGAAGTCGAGAGTTACAACCGGTTGGTTCGCGAGCGGCTGGACGGAGAACTACAAGGCCTGCGGGCGCTGCGTTCCAAGGAGCCGGCGCTTGCGGATGGGACGTTGCTTCAGGTTGCGATCGAACACCGCTTGATGCACGCGGAGACTCTGGCGTATCTGCTCCATAACCTTCCGGCGGAAAGAAAGATCGCTCAGGGCGAAGTGGTCTCCGACCCGACGCCCGCGCCCCGGCCGAGGGAGGTGACGATTCCCGCTGGAATTGCCACGCTCGGGCGGCCGCGCGACGGACAGCATGCCTTCGGCTGGGACAACGAGTTCGGCGCCGAGCAGATCGAGGTGCCGAGCTTTTTGATCGACGTGTTCCCCGTGACGAACGCCGAATATTTGAAATTCGTTCGAGCGGGCGGCTATGAAAATCCGGACTACTGGAGCTTCGAAGACTGGGAATGGAGACGCGGAGAGCGAATCGAACACCCGCACTTCTGGGCGCGAAGTTCCGAACAGCCGGAGGGCGATGCACAGTGGGAATACCGAACAATGTTCGGAAAGATTCCGCTCCCGCTCGCATGGCCCGTGTACGTAAGCCACGCGGAGGCTTCCGCTTTCGCCCGATGGGCCGGCCGCAAGCTGCCGACCGAGGCGCAGTGGCATCGCGCCGCATACGGCGCGCCCGATGGGGTGGAGCGCGCGTATCCGTGGGGCGAGACCCCGCCGGACGAGAGCCGAGGGAATTTTCATCACCAGCGCTGGGACGCGGGTCCGGTGGACGCGCATCCCGCGGGCGCAAGCGCGTTCGGCGTCGTCGACCTTCTGGGGAACGGCTGGGAATGGACTTCGACGGTTTTCGGGCCGCTGCCGGGATTCGAGCCATTTGCCTTTTACCCCGGCTACTCAGCCAATTTCTTCGACGGAAAGCACTTCGTGATGAAGGGTGGATCGGCCCGGACGGATGTCTGCATGCTACGCCGGACGTTTCGCAACTGGTTCCAGCCGCACTATCCATACGTGTACGCGACCTTCCGCTGCGTGGAGGACTAATCCATGGCGTCAGCTCCGCGAATGATCCCGGCCCCCGCTGCGACGCGCACGCCGGCTGAATTCGCTTCCGACGTGGTCCTCGGATTGAGCCAGCCAGGGCAAAAGGAGCTTCCCTCGAAGTATCTCTACGACGAGGTTGGCTCGGCACTCTTCGACGCCATCTGCGTCCTGCCGGAATACGGGCTGAGCCGCGCGGGGATGCGGTTGCTCGAGAGGCACGCGGCGGACATTGTTGACCGCGTGCCGGGCCCGGTGGTGGTGGCGGAGCTCGGCAGCGGAAGCGGCCAGAAAACGCGCTGGCTGCTCGAGGCGCTCGCGCGTCGGCAGCGCGTGAACTACTACCCGATCGACATTTCGGGGAGCGCGCTTTTCCGGTGTCAGCAGGAGCTGGGACAGATCGACATGGTGAGCATCGTGGGATTCGAGCGCGCCTATCTGGACGGTCTCCAGGAAGTGGCCGCGCGGCGGCACGAGGGCGAGCGCCTGCTCGTTCTCTTTCTCGGGAGCACGATCGGAAACTTTGACCGCCCGGCGGGAGACCAGTTCCTGCGCGAAGTGCGCGCGACCTTACGAGCGGGTGACGCGCTGCTGCTGGCGGCCGATCTCGAAAAGCCGGTGTCCACGATGACGCTGGCCTACGACGACTCGGCTGGCGTTACCGCCGCATTCAACAAGAACCTACTCGCGCGGATCAACCGGGAGCTCGGCGGCGACTTCGATCTTGCGAATTTCGAGCATGCGGTACGGTACGACGAGGCCGAGCGCCGCATCGAGATGCACCTGCGCTCGAAGGTCTGGCAGCGCGTGACGATTCGGAAGGCGGGATTCCGGTTTTACCTGCGCGAGGGAGAGACGATCTGGACGGAGAGCTCGCACAAGTACGATCCGGCGGAAGTCATTCAGATGGGCGAGCGCTCCGGCTATCGCGGCGCGGGCCAGTGGCTTGATTCGGAGTGGCTTTTCGCGCAGAGCCTTTTCTTTGCCGTCTAGCCGCAATGGAGGACGACGATGGCGAAAGCTACCTGGAATGGTGCTGTCCTCGCGGAAAGCGACCGCACCGTGATGGTGGAAGGGAACCACTACTTTCCGCCGGATGCGGTGCGCGCTGAATATCTGCGTCCGAGCGAGACGCACACGGTTTGCCCCTGGAAGGGTACTGCCAGCTACCACGATGTGGAAGTGAACGGCCAGCGCAACGCAGACGCCGCGTGGTATTACCCCGATCCCAAGCCCGCCGCCGCACCGATCAAGAGTTACATCGCGTTCTGGAAGGGCGTGCGCGTCGAGGCGTGATCCGCGTGTGATATAGTTTCGGCCTCATGGCCTCGAAGAAGCTGAAGAAATCAACGGCGAAAACCGCAAGCGCGCGCGCGGCGAAGCCTACGGAGCGCAAGTTCGCGGTCGCGAAAGGGCGGGGAACCGACCCGGCGCGCGTGCGGGCGATCCTAAAGGGGCTCGACGAGACCTATCCGGCCGCCACCTGCGCACTGAAGCACGAAAACGCTTTTCAACTCTTGATCTCCACGATTCTTTCCGCGCAATGCACAGACGAGCGCGTGAACCAGGTGACGGCCACGCTCTTCCCGAAATATCCGGACGCCAAGGCGTTCGCGTACGCGAATCCCAAGGAACTCGAGCAGGACATCCGGCCGACGGGCTTCTTCCGCAACAAGACCAAGTCGATCATGGGCGCGAGCAAGAAGATCGTCGAGGAGTTTCACGGCGAGGTGCCGAAGACGATGGAAGAGTTGCTGACACTGCCCGGCGTCGCGCGGAAGACGGCGAACGTCGTGCTGGGCACGGCGTTTGGGATTGCCTCGGGCATCGTGGTGGATACGCACGTGCAGCGGCTTTCCGGACGGCTCGACCTGACGAAGAACACGGATCCGAAAAAGATCGAGCAGGACCTGATGCAGCTCATTCCCCGGGAGCGGTGGATTCTCTTCTCCCACCAGTTGATCTGGCACGGACGGCGAATCTGCCAGGCGCGCAAACCGAAGTGCATCGAGTGCAAACTCGAGCCGCTCTGTTACTCCAAAGACAAAACGAACTGAAGCGACCCGGTTGCGGGGTTTTGCGCAGTCCACGCCGCCATCGAGATTCCGAAACAACGCGCGTCAGTTGACGAGATGCATAGAGGACTTCAGCAGCGCGCTCGCCCCGTTCCAGAAGATCTGAACGCCGATGCACACCAGCAAAAAAGAGGACAACCTCAGAATCACGTTCATGCCCGTGGCGCCGATCACTGCCGCGAGGCGGTCCGCGAAGCCGTAGCAAAGGTAGATGCTCACGGCGATGATGGCGGAGCCGATTACCGCCGCGAGAATGGGGAAGAGATTTACTCCCAGGTGGCGCGGTTCGTTTGCGCCGAGCGTGACCGCCGTTGCGATCGAGCCCGGGCCGACGGTTATAGGCAGCGTCAAAGGATAAAACGCGTTCCGCAGAATGTCGGTGTTGTGGACTCGTTGCCGGACCGCGGGCCTCTCCTCTTCGTCGTCGCTCTGTCGCAGTATCGTCCAGCCCGTCGAAATCACGATCAGCCCGCCGCCGACCTGCACGACGGGGAGCGAAATTCCAAAGAACGCCAACACGTGCGTTCCGATTGCGAACGACGCCACGAGCAGTATGAAGCTGTTCATCGAGACGCGCCGCGCCAGCAGCTTCCGGGACTCCCTCGTGTACTCACGGGTCAAGGCCAGAAAGACCGGGCCGCCCCCGATCGGATTCACGATGGGAAAGAGAGCGCTCACGATCAGAAAGATGCTTTTGGTTACCTCAGCCACGTCCACGCCTCCGTCGCGGTGGGGCGATGTGCGTCCGCGCGCAGGACAACGAATGAGGGTAACAGGAAAGCCGGAAAGTGTGGGATCGAGCGCCGCTGGGGGCGGAGTAGAAGCGAAGTTGCGATGTAGGCTAGAATCGAGACTCAGTTTGTCGGGGCGTAGCGCAGCCTGGTAGCGCGCCTGCCTTGGGCGCGCACTATCCGACTCCAACAGCTCCATCAATTACTTTCACTTCTCTGTGTTTTCAACAATTTGGGGAATCTGCTTTTCGCTCAAAGCTAACCCCAATAGCAGGAAAAACATCGCATTCTGGCACACTTTTGGCACAGGGGGCTCACCTGCGCGATACCAATTCGTCAAAAGCAGGAGTTCTCCCCAAAACGTTCTGGCACAGCTGGCACAGCAGTGTCAGACTGCTGGCGTTGAACTACGTCTGAAACAAAATTCGCGCTTGTCTTGATTGGGAGGCATGTTTCCTATGCGTTGGCTCGTCTTGTGCTCGATGAAGATGGCGTATCCGGTTTCATCGAGGCCGATCCGAGCAGAACAATCTTCTTTAGGCCTTCATTGGCATACTTCTTTTATCAATTGTGGCTCAATGACCGAACGACGTTTTGGAAGGTAGCCCTTGTATTCTTCAAGTCAGGTTCACTTCCGGAGCGAGCGAAGATTTTGCCAGCCGTAGCAATATACGAGGCCGCGCGTTCGGTTAATGATCTTATTCCGTTGTTGGGAGGTACTGACAAAGGTCAAACGGAAGGACTGACCGGAACGCTTAGAGCCGCGCAAGCTCTTGGTGGCCTGCAATCTCCGCGGAGAGCGCTCTGGGTGGCGGTCTTGTTGCGGCTTTCTGAAAACCTAATGCTCGGATTTGTTAATGAGTACGTGGGCCTGTTAACCGCCGCAGGCGAAAGTATTCGGACTAGCGAGAGAGCAGACATTTTCACTGTGGGTGAAAGGCTGTTGCAATGGATGTGGAAGTTGGCACCTGAACTTGACCGCGATCAAGCTGTCTCGCTCGCAAACATCGGAGCAGGCAGAGTCCTACCAGTAATTCTCAGGAACTATGGCGTGGATGTCGAGCGAGCCCGCAAGATTGTTTTTGGCGTCCTTGATCGATACGGATCGCCGCTTTCCGGGCCAAATGAAGCGTTCTGGTTAGCACATGAGATCAGGTCAGTAATTGAACACGATCCCGCAACAGCGGTTGCAGTTTATCAGAGGACGTTCACATACAAGGAATCATCAGAAGAAGCCACTGAAATGGGCGGAGGTGTCGTCCTCCGGCTCAGAAGTAATCGTGCTCAGGATTTTGGCATGGGCCAGTATGGACTCGAACAAGCATTTAGTGGATTTCTGCAAATGGCTCCGCAACTCGCTGCGATAGCTGCAATTGAAGCAGTAACGGCTGAAATTGAAAGAGAACAACCGATGGTCACGAGGCCTGACAAGGCCATTGAGAGTTTTAAGTTTCACCTTGCCGGGAACGAACTGCTGTACAAGGCCGACTTCAGTGAAATTTGGGATAGCGGTGCACGAGAGTATGTGAGCCTAAAGTTTCTCGATGCCACTGTTCACCACGCTGCGAAGCTTCTCACTGAAAACGCGGAAGTGGATAATGGAATCTCTATTTTGCACTCAATCATGCACAGGGCTTCCTTTGCAGTAGTGTGGAAAAGGCTTTTACAGGTTACTGCCGCCGAGACAGATGCTTTATTCCCGCACTTGGTTGAGCTTCTGACCATTCCTGAATTCATCTCAGCCCCCGAGACGACCGTTTCCGTTGGGGAGGTTCTGAAAGCTGCGTACGGGAAACAACTTGTAACTGGTTCGAATGCGATGGCAATCGAGAAGGCGATTCTACGTATACCAGATGCCCGCGTAGTTCTCCGTTACGAAAAGCCTGAGTCAATAAGAAACCGTCTCTTAATGTGCATACCGTCCCAATTTTTGAGCGCATAACAGAGGATCAGCCTCGTAGTTTCGGACAACCACATCCGCGTTAACCTCCTCCCCACAACGTTCTGCAACTCGATCTGCCAGACGCCTAATGACCTGCTTCCAGGACCCATATCCCGCATAAATAGAAACTCCTGCGCCCGTAAAGGCGAATGTTTGACTGGTCCTGAGCGCTAAAATCAGTTGCGCCCGTGCCCGGATATTGCGTTCGTTATTTATCGGCAACGTCGATGCTTTCAACCGCTGGATCACAAAGCTGGACTGGCAAGTCGAAAACCAAACTGCTTACGTAACCTGGATCACAGCATTGCTTTTGACCACCACGCGAAGTGCGTATCGCCTGAGTTTGGAAAGAAGCGTCCTCTCCTGGACACCTCTGTTAATACGCCTTTCAGCTCGACTGGATTCAGTCCGACCTTTTCCGACCATTCCTTCAGGATCTGAGATGTCGACAAGAGCCGCTTTAAGTCCCCGATCTCCTCCGTGAACAATCGTCGGGCCTTCCGGTCATCAGACGCCATACTAAATCCGCGCGAGTACACCAAAGCCAGAGACATTGCCTCGCCGTCGTCTAATTCCGTCGCGTAGTCAACGTAGAGTTCCTTCTCCTCGTCGCCCGATAATTCGAACACTCTGAGGCGGTTAGATTCTATGTAAGCATCAAGCTTGACTTGCTCCGGTGGAGCATTCAGATCCGTCGCCCGAAGATAGATGCTCTCATTTTTAACGACGGAGCAAATTCCAAACTGATACCCACTTTCGGACATAATGTCCTCAGCCCTACCAGTCGCTAGCAGATTGATCAGAACGCAGGCGTCAAGGATGGTGACAGGGCGGGAGGACAAGGTTTTGATTTCACCTTCCGCCAAGAGGTGAGGCAAGATTTAGTTCCAGATTCTTATAGGTGTCATCTTCCTCAGCATTGAATCGACTGCGGGCTTCTTCTACTTTCATCCTCGCAGCGACTCTATCCATTCTCAACATCCGAGCTAGCTGACCTTCACTTAGCTTGCCTTGGTGATATGCGAGAATGGCCAAATCGACATATCTCCTCGGTAGAAGATGCTGAATTGGCGGATTCGCATCTATTCCCAAAAGCTGTTGTGCACTCCGAACTTTGAAACCCTCCTCTTCCAATCGCGCCCAAGTACCGCTCGGTAGCCGTCCCAACTCCTCCAGGCGCAAAACCAACGCCTGCACGGAGACCTGATAGAGGTCCGCGAGCGCACAAACATGGGCAAGGGTAATGCCACGCTCACTGCTGCGATGCATTTCGGTGAACCGTCGATTGAGCCCGCTGGCAGGCATTAGAAAATGCCTCGCGAAGCTGTCTGCAATGCGCTCTCTCGCAGAAACTCGCCTTTTCTCACTAAGAAACGTAATTTCAGACTGATATCGCCCGGTCAGAAAATGACCGTATTCGTGGGCTAGAGACCAGTGGCGACGGTCTCGCGGGTGCCCCGAGTTAATCCCAACGCAACCGCCAAGCTCATCGTTATACGCAAACAATCCAGCTAGCTTAGAAGCCATCGGAAGGTAAAAAATCCTCAAACCAACATCATTCTCAAGACGTTCCCTGAGGTTACTGAGGGGACCATCTCCGATGCCTAAACGATTCCTCTCAGCCGTCGCAACCTCTTCGGCAATCTGTTCCGCCGAGGCACCAGATATTTCATATACAGGCGGATAGGTCTTGCTGAGAGGCATGTCGCACATCTTCTCCAATTCCAGATAATCTTCCGCTAGCCGTTGTAGTTCGACTGCACTTTCTTCTAACTCTGGGTCCTCAACAAAGAGGTCTTTCCACGCTGCCCTGAATTGAGGAACGAACCCCTCAATAACCGTCTTTCGGCTCACCAAGTCAGAAACACTTCGGCCATAGAATGCCGCCAATTTGATCAACTCATCTGGCGTTACGCGACGCTCACCCTTCTCAATTGCAACAAGCGTGGTCCTCGCCATCTCAAGATGATCTGCAACGGCTTGTTGGGTAAAACCACAGGCCTTCCTCGCCTCTTGCAGACGCCCACCCAGAATCTTTGGATCAATTTGTTGGAGAATACGCTTTTCCATGGTGACCTCGTTTAGGTCGATCTACAGATGAACCGCATTCTCAAGCGATTCGTCTACCGCGATCGCAGAGTCGGCGTGCAGAAAAGGATTCCCACTCGGCAGTATATTGTGAGTAAAGCCGAATCAGTTTGCCCTGAAGAGTATGTCGTTCTAACCGACCCGACCGACAGAGTTCAGACTCAAGTTTCCGAAGTTCGACAAATTCCTGAACGAATGCCTCCCAAGGATTCGCTTGGGCAAGCGCAGCTTTGATTCTCTGTGCTTGCCAATCCATAGCAAGGAGAGAATGTAATTGCTTCTCCGAGCGTGAAAATCCAGCGCTAGTAAGGTCGTTCAGGTAGCCTTTGCTGTCGAATGCTGCCAACCCGGCGCTTTCGATGGATTGCCTCCGAAGTAGGCACGACGTGCAGAGGCCGCACTGTGCTTTGTCCTTCGCGCGAACGGGAAAACCATCGCAAGAAAAGGTCAAACCCAGATGGTCACGCAATTCTTGCACCGCTCCGTGTCTGCACATTTCTGCTTTTGTCGAGAAGGCAAATGGATTCTCAATTGAAAAACTATTGTCGGTCAGTCGTTCAATGAAATCTTGCATTCTCAGCAGAGCAACGGGGTGAGTGGCTCTCGAATTGTAGGCACCGACCTGCGTTCCGTCATAAGGAAGATTGATCGCTCCAATCCCATTCTCGTACAGAAAGAGCGTCCTGGAACCGGCGGCAATCGTAGAGACCGCCCCTAAGGTCAAAAACAAAAAGCCGCGAGTGCGTTGCGAAGATTCTTCCTTATGTGGACTTCCACTAGTGGACCACAGCAGCCCATAAGGAACTCCAACCTGCCATATCTCACGATTAGACCACTTTCTCAATACATCGAGCTGTTTCCTCTGAGCAGATTGCTGTCTTCCGTTCGTTACACCAGAGACAAACACAAACACAACATCAGAAGAATCGCATACGGTCTGGGCAGCACCGGCAAAGGAATCAAGCCCTCCGCTATACAAGGCTACCCGCACCGGAACATTTGAATCGAAACCAAAGAGAAATCCCTGGGACTCAGCAGGCCTCCGTGGACCAACTTTCTCAACGAACTCGAAGTGCCAAACATCATCCGTGAAGAAATGAAGCACCTGTTCAAGTCGCTCTTTTACTTCGACATTGGACCAACGAGCCCTGTCTCTAACCGGGACAATAAGATTGAAAACTCTTGCCCATTGCCTACCAGCTTCAGCGCCACGTCCGGTCAAACGCAAAGCGAGCCGATCAGCTAGATAGCAAGCAAGTGCGATGTCAATCCAGTCGGCCAGCTGGGAATCAAGAATGTGACCGAACCTTTCAGCGATTTTGCCGTCATTAACGTAGTACTCCATCGAATGAGAGACGGAATCTTCTTTGCCTTGTTCGGACGAACGCCCCCATCTCACGTTCGGGGATCTGCTGAAATCGAAACTGAATTCATTTTGTGAAATCAATAGGGGGCTCATAAGAAAGCTCACCTTGATAGCGGCACGAGCGGCTCATGAAGTCGAATTTCCAATGGGGCAGGAGAGCCCCCAATTTTCTTCGGTGCACGAATCGCACGACTTTCTCGCGCGTTCACTGCGCTCTGAACGAGCTTCCGTGCCTGCGGCTTTAACTTCTCTTTGAGTTCTTGCTCCCACTTGAACTGCTCTTCCGTAGTTCGATTGTTCTGCTCTGCGACTCCGGGACGAATTCGGCTTAAGCACTGATTGTCAACAATGTCAGCAATGAACACGTCAGCAAAACGATCTCGAACTTCGTCGAATTCTGGCTCGCCTTGTCGCCGAGATAATTCAACAAAAACTCTTTCCGCAGACTTCCTGGCGAGCTGCGTCCCCAGGTAGCCAAAGTCATTCAATTCAATTTCGTCGAATGCGGAGACCATATCTGCAAAAGCGTCATCTTGGCTCGCCGCCTCTACGTCGTTATGGCCTGATCGAGCACTAAGTGAGTGATAGAGCTCTTCCACTATTCTTGAAAGGGATGGACATTGCACTCGTTCCCGGAGCCCGTGCGCAGATGCTTTGGTGAGGGCGTCCACAACCACGGGGATCGGCGCGTTTCCGGCAGCGAGCCGATAGGCGTGCCTCCAGCCTTTACCTCTGAGTAGTCGCTCGAATCTGTCTGCGTCGGGCATTCGGTTTCCTGCCAAAACTCTACAACCAATAACCTGACATTGTCAACACTAAAGTGCATTAGGTCATAGTATATGTCAGGAAAGCACTAAGGCGCTTATTGCCAAGGACTTCGCTAACAGCCAGCAATTTATTCGGCCTCCGCTAGCACACGGTCGCGCCAGGCGAGCGCAACCTGTCACGCCCGTTGCCATCCGCTCCACCCGCAAATAATAGACCGCTCCGGTCTCTGTCCTTTCCGTGAGCGCGTTGCGATTTGGTTCCCCTCTCTGGTTGAGGGAACCAACTCTCAACTCACCGAAAGGTCCGATTTCAAGAATCGAATATTGCGACCCATCACGCGGAGATGGGGAATCTGCTTTCGCTCAACCCAAAGATACACCGTCTGCGGACTGACGCCAAGATAGCGAGCAGCTTCCTTCACGTTTAGAGGGATTTCACTGGATACAAATGCGGTCGTTGGCGCGTCTTGAAGAGATGATTGAGTCATGGCAATTCTTCCTTTAGAGAGTGCGGGATCGATTTCTCGTCGTAGACCGGATTGAATTCGTATTGGTCGCGCTCGGCATTGAAAGCTCGGACTTCGAGAATCTGCGAAACGTATCGTCTTCCTGGGCGGCGTTCGAGCTGGATGATGACGTTGAGCGAGTCGCCGATGTTGGTCTTAATAGCGCGATAGGGCAATTCGACGCCGCTTTGGAGAACGCAGCTCGTGAATCTCGATATTGCTTGCTGCGCGGAACTGGCGTGGACGGTTGATAGTGTTCCTGAGTGGCCGGTATTGAGGAGCTGAAGCAAATCGAACGCCTCACCTCCGCGAATCTCACCGAGAATGATTCGGTCGGGCCGATGTCGAAGTGATGCCTTCAATAAGTCGCGGATCGCGACAGCCGGAAGTGCCTCGCGCCGGAGCGATGTCCTCCGAATACTCAAGAGCGATGCCTTGCTCGGCAACAAACTTCGCAAGGCGCTCACGGTACTCGCGAGGCTCGCCGTTGACGCTGCCTATTGTCGGAAGTTCTTGGCCGTCCGTCTGGCTGATGTCAAAGACGTACGCCGCGCGAAATCCGACAGCCGTTGATGATTCATCGGTTTCGTCTTGTTTGGCGCTTTCATTCTTCCGGCGAACAATCGGGGCGAGAATCATGATGCCTTTCTCGCCTTTCTTTACGAAGCGCCCCAGCTTGTGCCAAGCGTGAAAGCCCGCTACATGCGATGCAGTCGGCTTCTGTGATGCTATGAGCATCACGTTTCCGAGACTGTAGCGATGGAATCGGCCAATCGCCGCAAGGTACTGCGTCAGCGTTTCGCTTCGGCCCTCGTTGAGCGCCGTAATGAGTTGCTCGATGGCTTGATTTGTAATTTTCTTGATGTTTTCTGAACTCGTTCCGCGCATCCTTCAGACAGGAGATGGAGAATGCCTAGATCACGAGTGCACGACGGTGTTGTCTTTCGGAGAAAGGAAAGCCGGGTCTGGTGGATTCGTTATCGCGACCGGAACGGC
>Ga0187860_1000571_pt1 | contig 35085 bp, 28 predicted proteins | sample June2016WEW_10_4_FD_132981 | JGI IMG/M metagenome (GOLD analysis project Ga0187860, IMG submission 132981) | Peatland microbial communities from SPRUCE experiment site at the Marcell Experimental Forest, Minnesota, USA - June2016WEW_10_40 | ecosystem: Environmental > Terrestrial > Soil >...
CTACTTCGGGATGGACTCGACCTACGCCTCCTCGGTGGCGATCCTCCGCCGGATCCTGGAGCGCGAGGGAGCCCTGGGCCGGCCGCCGGCCGCCCCGGCGGTGGAGCCGGCGGCCACCCCGGCCGGCGTCCTCCCCCCGGCGGCGGGAGACTCCGCCGGCTAGGCTCGGCGACAGCATGCCCCTGCTCAGCGTCTCCCAGCTCGCGGTCGCCTATGGCGCCGAGACCGTCTTCTCCGGCCTCGACCTGCGCCTGGAGCGCCGGGCCCGGCTGGCCGTGGTCGGCGCCAACGGGGCCGGCAAGTCGTCGCTCCTCCATGTCCTGGCCGGCGACCTCGAGCCGAGCGAGGGGAGTGTCGACCGCCTGCGCGGGCTGCGCAGCGCCCATCTGCCCCAGGACGCGCCCACCCCGGTGGCCAACACCGTGCTCGAGGAGGTGATGGCCTCGCGCACCGACCTGGCCGCGATGCGCCACGAGCTCTCCGGTCTCGAGACCGCCATGAGCCGGGCGGGGCCCGAGCTGGAGGGCCAATTGAGCCGCTATGGCGACCTCCAGCATCGCTACGAGAACGCCGGGGGTTACGAGCTGGAAGCGCACGCGCGGGAGGCGCTGGGCGGTCTGGGGATCGACGAGGAGCTGCGGGGCCGCAACCCGGCCGAGCTCTCGGGTGGCCAGCAGCGGCGCGTGGAGCTGGCCAAGCTGCTGGTGGCCGACTCCGACCTGCTCTTGATTGATGAGCCGACCAATCACCTGGACCTGGAGGGGATCGAGTGGCTCGAGGAGTTCATGGCCGGGGTCAGCACCGCCTTCGTGCTGGTCTCCCACGACCGCCGCTTCCTCGACCACGTCTGCACCGGGGTGCTGGAGCTCAACCACGGCACCGCCGAGGAGTACCCGGGCAACTACAGCGCCTACGTCCGGCTGCGCGAGGAGCGCCGGGCCCGGCGCCGCAAGGAGTTCGAGGGGCAGCAGGACCACATCCGCCATCAGGAGGAATTCATCCGCCGCTACCGCGCCGGCCAGCGCGCCCGCGAGGCGCGGGGGCGTCAGACCAAGCTGGACCGATTGGTCCGGGTGGCGGCACCGCCCGACGACCGGCGACCCCGGCTGCGCTTCGCCACCGCTCCCTCGTCGCGGGTCACCCTCAAGGCGTCCGGGCTGGTGGTGGGACGGGACGCCCCGCTGCTTCAACTGCCACCGCTCACCCTCGCCCCCGGGGACCGGATCGCCGTGGTGGGGGCCAATGGCAGCGGCAAGTCCACGCTCCTCTACACCCTCGCCGGCGAGCTGCCCCCGCTGGAGGGCAGGGTGGAGCTGGGCCCCCGGACGGTCTTCCGCCTCTACCGCCAGGACCTCGGCCGCGGCCAGGTCACCGACGCCCAGAGCTTCGCCAGCGACGAGAGCAGCACGGTGCTGGAGGACCTGCTCGCCGACCACCCGATCGGCGCCGAGCGCGCCCGCAACACGCTGGGCGCCCTCCTCTTCTCCGGCGACGAGGCCGATCGGCGGGTGGGCGACCTCTCGGGTGGGGAGCGGGCCCGGCTGCTGATGGGGAAGCTCGCCCTGGAGCCGACCAACCTCCTCCTCCTCGACGAGCCGACCAACCATCTCGACCTCCCCGCCCAGGAGGTACTGGAGGGGGCGCTGGGGAGATACCCGGGCGCAATGGTCCTGGTCTCGCACGACCGGGCGCTGATCGATGCCCTGGCGACCGAGACCTGGGCCATCGAGGAGGGGGGCAGCCTGCGCCGGGTGCTCGGCGGCTACAGCGCCCTGCTCGAGGACCGGCGGCGGGAGCGCCACCCCGCCGAGGCGGCGGCCGCGAGCACCGGCGGGCGGGCGGCGGGTCGCGCGGGGGCGGGTGGACGTGGCCCGGCGGCGACACGCGGCGACGGGGATGGCCCCCGGGCGGGCGATGGACACGGTCCCGCCGGCGGCTCGCCCGTACCTGCGGAGAGCCGCAGGCTCCGCGCCGCGGCCCGCTCAAAGTCGGCCGAGGGGCGGCGGCTGGAGGCGGAGATCACCCAGGTCGAGACCGCGCTGGCCGAGACCCGGATGCGGCTGCTCGACCCCGCCACCTTCCGAGCCCCCGGTGTGGGCGCCGAGGTGGGGCGCGAGCACGACCGCCTCACCGGGGCGCTGGCCGAGCTGTACGACCGCTGGGCGGAGATCGCCGGGGAGCAGCCCGGGAGGCCCTGACCGGCTCGCTACACTCTCGGGCGTGACCCAGGCCGGCCAGCTCAGCATCGGTGGCGTCCTCATCGACGCCGCCGCCATCCAGCGACGGGTCGACGAGCTGGCGGTCGAGATCGACGCCGCCTACCCGGTGCTGGAGCAGCCGCTGGTGCTGATCTGCGTGCTCAAGGGGTCGATCCTCTTCACCGCCGACCTGGCCCGGGCGCTCAGCGTCCCCATCGAGCTCGAGTTCGTGGCCTGCCGCTCCTACGGCGACGCGACCTCCAGCTCGGGGACGGTCGAGCTGGTCAAGGACGTGAGCATGTCGCTCAAGGACCGCGACGTCCTCATGGTCGAGGACATCATCGACACCGGGCTGACCACCTCCTTCCTGCGCAAGCACCTGGCCACCCACCACCCACGCTCGCTCCGCCTGGTGTCCCTGCTCGACAAGCGCAGCCACCGGATGCGCGAGGTCCAGATCGACTTCCGCGGCTTCGACATCCCCGACCACTTCGTCGTCGGCTACGGACTCGACCTGGCCCAGCGGCATCGGAACCTGCGCGCAGTCCACATCGTCGACGTCTCGTGAGCGCGGGCGCCAGGGCGCCGCTCATCGCCGTCTGCGGGGCGTCCGCGGCGACCGACCCGGAGATCCGGGTTGCCGAGACCGTCGGCCGGCTGCTCGCGACGCGGGGGGCGGTGGTCGTCTGCGGGGGGCTCGGCGGGGTGATGGAGGGGGTGTGCCGGGGCGTGGCCGGTGCCGGTGGCCTCAGCGTGGGCCTGCTCCCCGGCGACGACCCCGAGGCTGCCAACCCCGCCGTGGGCCTGGCCCTCGCCACCGGGCTCGGCGAGCTGCGCAACGGCCTGATCGCCCGTGCCTGCCGGGGGATGATCGCCATCGGCGGAGGGTACGGGACCCTCAGCGAGGTGGCCTTCATGCTCCGGCTCGGCCGGCCGGTGTGTGCGGTCTCCTCCTGGGGGCTTGTCCCGCCGGGCGGTGAGAGCGGGGACCCGGCCATCCACCGCGCCGCCGACGCCGAGGACGCCGTCAGCTGGGTCCTGGCTCAGCTCTGACCCGGCGCGGGTGGGCGCCCGCAGCCCCGGCCCTCGACCCTGGCTCCGTCACACGTCGTAAACAGCCCCCCAGATCGCACCTCTTTGGGGGTAAGTTGGGATCATGGCGAACAAGCGCTCGACAGCCGGCTCGCGCAACCGCGACGTCTTCCGGTCCGAGGTCAGCTCGCTGCTCGCCGACCTCGGTGAGCTGGCCGGTGAGGAAAGCCCCCGCCCCGCCCGCCGGCCCGCCGCCGCCATCGAGACGCCCGGACCGGCAGGGCCGCAACCGCCCCCGGCGCCGGTCGAGGAGGTCCTCCCGGCACCGCAGCCCGATGCTGTCAGGCCGCCGAGGGCGTTCGTGCCGCCCGTGGCGGAGGAGGGGCCTCCCGCCCCGCCGGAGACGGGCTGGGCCTTCCCGCCGGCACCTCCACCCATCGCCACCGGGACGCCGGGGTCGATCGAGCTCGACGATCTCCCCTCCTCCTCGCCGAGCTACCTCCCGCCTCTCCCCCCCATCCTGCCCCCGGTCGCCGGCCCCACCTGGGCACCTACCCCGCCGCCGCCGCCGACGCCTCCACCGGGTCCTCAGCCCCCTCCGGTCACCCCCGAATGGGCGTCACCATGGGAGCCGGTCGTCCAACCGGTCACCAGCACGGCATGGCCGGAGCCCTCCAGCTCTCCGGCGGCCGGCGCCTGGAGCGGCGCGCAGGGGGTGATGGGACCCCCGGCTCGTGACGTCGCCGAGCCGGAGACGGCGATCCGCCACCACCCTGCATCCCTCCCCGAGGCCTGGCCGGCACCGGTCGCGCCGCCGAACGCTGAGGCGGAGGCGGGTGCCATCGGTCCGGCACCGGTTGCCGGATCGGCGGTCGAGCCGGTGCCGGATCCCGGCACCACCGGTCCCGACGCCGCGGGAGCGGAACGAGTCTGGCCATGGGAAGACAAGCCGCCCCCGGCGATCGCCCCCGTCCGAGCGCCGCGCCTCCCCGGGTGGCGTCTGCGTCCCACCTCCGCGCCCGTCCCACCGCCTGCCCCGACGACCCTGCCCGAGACACCGGGGTGGGGCTCGGACGTACCGGCGGACGGGCCCGGTGGACCTCCACGCACCTTGGACCCTGCGGAGGGCGGAACGGGGCAGAGGTTTCGCATGGCGCCCCCGGCCGGACCGGTCCCGCCTCCCGAACCGGTCGCCCAGCCGCTCGGGGGAGCGACCACCGACGGCTGGGAGACCTCGCCCGCCCGGGCGGATCAGGGGCCATCGCCGGCTGCGGAGGCGTCCTGGGGGGGGCCAGAGGTCCCCGCCTCGGCACGCCCTCTCGCGCTCCCGCCCGACTCCGACGTTGGGCTCCCCCCGCCAGGCCCGCCGGTGGCAGGGGTGACGGACATCGAGAGGATCCGGGAGGCGCTGACCCCCGCGACCCCGGCCAGGACCGGGATCGGGGCCCCGCCTCCCGGTCAGAGGGCGGGGCTGCCCCTGCTGCCGGGAGGCACGGTCGCGACGGTGTCCACCCGGCCGTGGAGCATCGGGGCCGCCATGCAACCCCTCAAAACCGTCACGCCGGCACCGTCCCGAGCCGGTGGTGGCGGCCCCGTCGCCGAACCGGTGCGAGTCGCCCCGTCCAAGCGTTCCGGCGGGATCAACCTGCCCTTCCCGGTCGTGGTCGCGGTGCTCATCGCGGTGCTTGCGGTCATCGTCGTCCTGATCCTCCTCGACGTCCGTCGCTGAGGCCGATGCGCTGAGCTCCTAGCGGGTCACGGGGAGGCCCGCGGCCTCCCAGGCGTCGATCCCGCCGGCGACGTTCACGGTCCGGGGACGGCCTGAGCCGCGCAGGTAGTCGACGGCGCGGCGGCTGCGCTGACCCACCCGGCAGTGGACATAGACGTCGCGGTCGCCGGGAAGCTCGGCGATGCGCCCGGGGAGCTCCACCAGGGGGATCAGCACCGCGCCCGGGATCCTCCTCTCCGCCCATTCCCAGGGCTCCCTGACGTCGAGCAGGTAGGCGCCCTCGCCGGCGAGCGCCGCGTGGGCCTCCTCGGGGCTGACCTCGACCGGAAGGTCCATGGTGGCCGGAGTATATGTTGCCGCGCGGCTCGGACCGGCGACCGGGCCAGGCTCGACCAAGGATCCGCCGGTGGCTGCTACATTGCGTCGGACGTGACCGCCGTGCTCTTCTCAGGCGCAGGACCGGTCCGGGTCGACGGAGGGCGTGCGGTCCCGCGATGAGTGAGGACTACGTCGTCGGCGCGGCCATCGGCGACGGGCTCATGGGCCCCCGCTACGCCGGGCGGTATCGCCCCAGCGGGCACCCGGTCGCGCTCGAGCAGGTCCCACGACCCCTGAGCGACCGCCCGGAGTTCGTCGACCGCCTCGCGCGCGCCGGGAAGGCGGCCCATGGCGTGACCGAGTCCCACGTGGTCGCGGTCTACGACCTGGTCCGGCTGGGCCCGAACCTCTACGTCGTCACCGAGCTGGTCCGTGCCCGGCGGCTCGCCGCCCTGCTCGGGGCTGAGCGCTCGCTGCCCCTGCCGGTCGCGCTGACCATCGCCGACTCGGTGCTGGCCGGCCTCGAGGAGATCCATCGGGCCGGCCTCAGCCATGGCGATGTCTCTCCCGACGTGGTCGTCATCACCCCGGCGGGCGGGGTGCGGATCACCGAGCTGGGGGTGGCCGCGGTGCTCGCCGCCGACCCCACGATCCCCGGCTGTCCCGCCCTGGAGCCGCCGGAGGGGGCGGCGCCCAGCCAGGCCGCCGACCTCTACGGCGCCGGTGCCCTGCTGCGCGAGCTGGTCAGCGGCCTGCGCCCGGAGCAGGCCGGGCCGTGGACGGGCCCGGGCAGCCTGGAGCCCCTGGTCAGCAGATCGCTGGCCCCGGAACCGGAGAACCGGTTCCCCACGGCCGGCGCCTTCCGGCAGGAGCTGCAGGCTGCCGCGGCAGCCCTGCTTGGAACCGGCTGGAGGGTTCAGAGCGACCTCGCCGTCCGGGTCACCCGGCCCCTCGGGCCTCAGGCCCCCCGCCGGCGCTCCGACCGCACGGTGACCGTCGCCCGGGCGGGCGAGCCGGCAGCGCCCGCACCGGTCGCCCCCCTGGCCACGGCCGGTCAGGATCCCCCAGGCGGCCTGTCTCCGGAACCTCCGGCCGGCGCCTCGCCCGGGTCGCCTCCGTCCGGCCCGCCACCGCCACCTCCGCCCGGATCGCAGCTGTCCGGCGCGCCGCTGCCACCGCCACCCACCACAGGGCAGGCGCCGCTCGCCGAGTCGGAGGAGGAGGCGGCGGCGGAGGGTTCTCCCGCGGAGGCCGCGCCTGCGGAGCCAACTCCCCCTCCGGCAGCCCCCGAGGTGGTGGGGGCGGACTCCTTCGGACCCGCCCTCCACTGGTCACCGGCGGCCACCGGCGGGGGGGACGCCCCGAGTCGCGAAGCTCCCCGGAGGCGCCGGCGCCGAGGCCTGGTGATCGCGCTCGCGGCCCTGATCGTGATCGCGGCCGTGGCCGCCGCGTGGCTGGTGGTGCTCAGCCCCGCGCCGCCCACGACCTCCACCCCCGCTCCGCTGGCGGTCGGGAACAACGTGCATCTCACGGTGCAACCGGGTCAGAGCGGGGGCTGCGGCACCACCTTCAGCTTCACAGCGACGGGAACCGTGAGCGGCGCCGGGACGCTCACCTACCGCTGGGTGAAGAGCGTCGCTGGGAGCGCCCCCATCTACGACCAGTACTCGCTCGCCATCACCACCCACGAGAGCTCGTTCAGCTTCACCATTCCACTCCAGCTCACCGGGCCGGCGAGCCTCGCCGCGACCGTGACCTTCGAAGTCATCTCGCCCCGGGCACGGTCGGCGACCGAGACGATCCACTACACCTGCGCTCACTGAGGGGAGGACGGCGGGTCACCGATGTCGGGATCCGCGACGACCACCGAGGCGCGTCCACCGAGGCGCCCCGACCCACCGGCACCGGGCTCGGTGCGGCTCCCTGATCGCCGCCGACGCACCTGGCGGCGGGTCAGCCGGCCCGGCGGCGGTCGAGCGCGGCGTCGAGCAGCGCCTCGCCCTGGTCGCTCGGGCCGACGAAGGCGAGCCGGACCTCCTCGATCCCGGCCGCGATCCGCTCGGCCACGCGCTGGACCTGGGCAGCGGTCACCCCGGCGATCGCCTCGGCGCGCTGGTCCGGCGTCTCCAGCGGCAGCCGGGCCCGCCAGCGCCCCCCGTAGTAGCGGGCGCTCGCCATCGCGGTCTCGGTGGAACGCAGCAGCCGGCCGATCATCGCCGACTTGGCGGCGGCCAGCTCGGTCGCCGGAACCGGGCGGGCGGCGATCTTGCGCAGCTCCCCGAAGGAGAGCCGGACCGTCCGGGCCGCGTCCTTGGGGCGGGTCCCGGTCGCGATCGCGAAGATCCCCGTGTCCTCGAGCGACTCGTGGTGGGCGAAGATCGAGTAGGCGAGCCCGTTGCGCTCGCGCACGGTGTGGAAGAGGCGCGACGACATCCCGCCCCCGAGGATGTGGGTCATCACCGAGAGCGCGGTCCGATCCTCGTCCAGGGTGGGGATCCCCGGCACCGCCAGGGCCATCTTGATCTGGGGCTCCTCCGAGCTCGTGAAGAGCCGGACGTTGGCCGCGTAGCGGTCCCCCTGGCCCCACCTCGCCTGGGCCCGGGGCCGGGGCCGGGCCGTCGGGACGTCGCGGAGCAGGGCCTCGGCCCGATCCGGCTCCAGCCCCGCGCCCCCGGCCACGGTGAGGCACATCGATGCCGGCGCGTAGAAGGAGCGGTGGTAGTCGATGAGCTGGTCCCGGGTGGCCTTCTCGATCACCCATGGGAAGCCGGCGGCGGACCACGACACCGGCTGGTCGCCCCCGAAGGTGACCGTCCCCAGCCGGTCCCAGATCCAGCCGTCGGGGTCGGCCAGGCGGGCGGAGAGCTCCTGGAGCACCACGTTGCGCTCGCGCTCGACCTCCTCCACGGCGAAGAGCGGCCGGCTCAGCATGTCGGTGACGATGTCGGCGAGCTGGAGCATCGCCGAGGCCGGGCCCTCGGCGTAGTAGCCGACCTCCTCGGTGTCGGTGTAGGCATTGGTCGAGGCCCCCAGCCGGTCGATCTCACGGGTGATCTGCTGGGTGGTGGGACGGCGCTCGGTGCCCTTGTAGAACATGTGCTCCAGGTAGTGGGCGAGGCCGGCGGTCTCGGCGGTCTCGTCCCGCGAGCCGGCCCGGACGATCAGGAAGATCCCGACGTTGCGGCTGGGCAAGGGGGCGTTGAGCAGGGTGACCCCGTTGGCGAGGGTGGTCGTCGCCGGCGGGGAGAGGGGGAGCGTGGGGGCTTTGGAGACGGGGGGCAACGCAGGTGACCTCGTGGGCCGGATGATCAGCGAAAGGTAGCGCGCACCTTCAGGATGTGCCCGATTTCCAGGAGGCCAGGTAGTGGCGCTGCTCCGGGGTGAGCACGTCGATCGCGATCCCCATGCTGTGCAGCTTGAGGGCGGCGATCGCCTGGTCGATCTCGGTGGGCACGTCGTAGACACGCGGCTCCATCTCCGCGTGATGGCGGGCGACGTGCTCCGCGCAGAGCGCCTGGTTGGCGAAGGACATGTCCATCACCGCGGCGGGATGCCCCTCGGCGGCGGCGAGGTTGAGCAGCCGTCCCTGGGCGAGCACGTTGACGGTGCGGCCGTCGCCGAGGCGGTAGGTCTCGACCTGGGGGCGCGGCCGGGAGATCCCGGTGGCCATGTCGTCCAGGGCCGCCAGGTTGATCTCGTCGTTGAAGTGACCGCTGTTGGCCACGATGCAGCCGTCCTTGAGCAGCTCGAAGTGGCGGCGGTCGACCACGTTGATGTCGCCGGTGACGGTGATGATGAAGTCGGCGCCGGGGGCGGCCTCGGCGAGGGTCATGACCCGGTAGCCGTCCATGGCGGCCTCCAGGGCCCGGACCGGGTCGACCTCGGTGACCACGACATGGGCGCCGTGACCGGCGGCGCGGCTGGCGAGACCCCGGCCGCACCAGCCGTAGCCACAGACCACTAGGGTCTTGCCCGCGAGCAGGACGTTGGTGGCCCGGATCAGGCCGTCCAGGGTGCTCTGACCGGTCCCGTACCGGTTGTCGAACATGTGCTTGGTGAGCGCCTCGTTGACGGCCACGATCGGGAAGCGCAGGGCCCCGTCGGCGGCCATCGCCCGCAGTCGGATCACCCCGGTGGTGGTCTCCTCGGTCCCCGCCAGGACCTCGGGGATCAGCTCGGTACGGCTCTTGTGCAGCTCGGCGACGAGGTCGGCGCCGTCGTCCATGGTGAGCTGGGGCCGATGGTCCAGGACCGCGTTGATGTGGTCGAAGTAGCGGGCGCTGTCCTCGCCCCGGACCGCGAAGGTGGGCACCCCGTGGTGGGCGGTGAGGGCGGCGGCGACCGGGTCCTGGGTCGAGAGCGGGTTGCTGGCGCAGAGCCGGACGTCGGCGCCGCCGGCCCGCAGGGTGATGGCCAGGTTGGCGGTCTCGCTGGTGACGTGGAGGCAGGCCCCGAGCCGGAGGCCCGCGAGCGGCCGCTCTTTCTCGAAACGCTCCCGGATCAGGGTGAGCACCGGCATCTCCCGGGCGGCCCAGTCGATCAGCCGGTCGCCCTCGTCGGCGAGGGAGAGATCGGCGACATCGTGTTTGGAGCTGCTGGCGCTGGCGGTCATGCCACCTCCCGGCTGGTGCTGGCGGACGGGCTCGGGCGGCCATGGTAGCGAAGCCCGCAGCAGCCGCGGACCGGCCCCGCGGCCCATCCCGGCATCGTCTCGCCGGTCCAGGTCAGAAGCGGATCAGCGAGACGTGGCGCCGGTCGCCGAGGGCCTCCGCGCCCCCGAAGCCGGCCAGCTCGATGAGGAAGGCGATCCCCACCACCTGACCGCCGAGCCGCTCGACCAACTCGGCGGAGGCCCGGGCGGTCCCCCCGGTGGCCAGCAGGTCGTCGACGATGAGCACGCGCTGGCCGAGGCGGATGGCGTCGGCGTGGACCTCCAGGACCGCCTCGCCGTATTCCAGGGTGTAGGCGACCGAGATGGTCTGCGAGGGCAGCCTCCCCTGCTTGCGCACTGGGACGAATCCGACCCCGAGCAGGTAGGCGAGCGCCCCGCCGAGGACGAAGCCCCGCGACTCCACCCCGACCACGACCTCGACGCCGGCGTCGCGGTGGGCCTCGACCAGATCGTCGATGGCGGTCCGGAAGGCCTCGGCGTCGCCCAGCAGAGTGGTGATGTCCTTGAAGAGGACTCCCTTGCGGGGGAAGTCGGGCACGTCCCGGATGAGCCCTCGGAGGCGTTCCGCCAGGGGGTCGGGGGCGGGGGGGCCATCGGCCATCGCCGCGGCATGCTACCAGGCGTGACGTAGTGAGGAGGGAGAGCCGCAGGCTTTCCGTCCGAACGGAGGAGCTCCTGGTACGGGGAGCGAGTACCAGGAGCTCCTGGTACGCGGAGCGAGCAGCAGGGAGCCACCCTCTCCCCATCCGCGCCGCTGGCGCGATTGCTACACTGCCTCGTCGTCCACTTCCGACATCCTGGTGTGGTTGCTCCTACTCTGATGATCAATGTTCGCCACCGCTGACGCCGGGCTCGCCGGCGCGGCCGGCGTGGCCACGCCCCCGCTCAACAGCTTCCGCCACTACCGGCACCTCACCCTGGAGCTGGCGATCAGCCAGTTCAAGCTCCGCTACACACAGTCGGTACTCGGCTACCTCTGGTCGCTGATCAAGCCGGCGATGATCTTCGCGATCACCTACTTCATCTTCGTCGACCTCTTCAAGATCAACGACGGGACCAAGTTCTACGGCCTCCAGGTACTGCTCGGGGTCGTGGTCTGGACCTTCTTCGCGGAGTGCACCAGCTCGTCGATGGCGGCCATCGCGAGCAACGGCGGGCTGATCCGCAAGGCCTACTTCCCGCGCTCCATCCTGGTCATCGCCGCCTCGCTCTCGGCGCTCTTCACCTTCCTCATCAACCTGGTGATCGTGTTCGTGATCGCGGTGGCGCTCCACCAGATCGACATCGGACTGCGCATCGTCATGGTCATCCCGCTGCTCCTCGAGCTGTACCTTCTGGCGTTCGGAATCTCACTCTTCCTCTCCGCCCTCTTCGTCCAGTTCCACGATGTCAGCCACCTCTGGGAGGTGCTGATGCAGCTGCTCTTCTACGCGTCCGGGATCATGTTCAGCCTCACCTACGTCCTGCAGCGGCTCCACCTGGCCCTGGAGGTCGGCGCCAAGAAGCCGCAGACGCCCCACCTCGTCTGGATCGTGCAGGTGATGGCAGCAAACCCCATCATGCAGACCATCGAGGACCTGCGCCACGCGCTGCTGACGCCGGTGGCGCCATGGACCGAGCTGGTGGTGAGCGGCCATCTGGCAGCGGTCCATCAGTACGCCGCGCTCAACGCCGCCTGGGAGGTCCCAGTGCCGTTCCTGGTCGTGATCCTGGCGGTGACGGGCGGCGCGCTCACCTTCCGGTCGCGAGCCCGCAGCTTCGCCGAGAACCTCTGACGATGGCCAATCACGACGTGGCCATCAGGGTGGAGAACCTCTCCAAGCGCTTCCGCATCCCGCTCGACCGCAGCGCCACGCTCAAGCACCGGCTCACCCACTGGCGGAGCGCCGCGCGCTATCGCACCCTGGAGGCGCTGCTCGATGTCAGCTTCGAGGTGCCCGCAGGCCAGTTCGTCGGGATCATCGGCCACAACGGGTCCGGCAAGAGCACCCTGCTCAAGATCCTCTCGCGCATCTACCGGCCGGACGCGGGCATGGTCACCATCGAGGGCAAGGTCTCCCCCTTCCTCGAGCTGGGGGTCGGTTTCAACCCCGAGCTGACCGCGCGGGAGAACATCTTCCTGAGCGGGGCCATCCTCGGGCTGGGCAGGGGCGAGATCCACCAGCGACTCGACGAGATCATCGCGTTTGCCGAGCTGGAGCAGTTCGTCGACCACAAGCTCAAGAACTTCTCCTCGGGGATGGAGGTGCGGCTGGCCTTCTCGCTCGCCATCCAGGCCCACGCCGAGATCCTGATGATGGACGAGGTGCTGGCCGTCGGTGACGCCGCCTTCCAGCAGAAGTGCTTCGACATCTTCGCCCGCTACAAGCGAGAGGGCCGCACCGTGGTGCTGGTGACCCACGAGCTGGGTGCGGTCACCACCTACTGCGACCGGGCACTCCTGCTCGACCACGGCCGCCTGGTCGCGGATGGGGACACTGCTGACGTCACCGGCCAGTACCGGCGCGCGATCGGCCTCGCCGCGGACGGATCGCTCGCCGCCACCGAGGTCGAGCGCTGGGGCTCGCGGGACGTGGTGCTCACCGGCGTGCGCATCCTCGACCAGCGCGGGGTCGAGGACCGCAACCCGCCGACGGGGGGCTTCGTCCGCGTCGAGCTCGGCTACCGGATTCTCAGTGACGCGGTCACCGACTTCGTCTGCGTGCTCTGGCTGATGCGTGCCGACGGGCTGATCCTTTCGGAGTCCGCGCTGCCGGTGAGCCAGTATGCCCGGGTGGGGGAGAGCCAGCGGGGCGCAGGGGGCACGATCCGGTTCGACATCGCGCAGCTCCCGCTGCTCGACGGCGCCTACAGCGTCGACGTCGAGATCCAGGAGCGGCGAGGGACTGGCGTCTACGACCACCTCAAGCACGCCATAAACTTTCGGGTCATCGACAGACGAGAGCGTCACGGCGCGATCGAGCTGGGTGGGACGTGGTCGGTCGTGCCCACCGACCAGACGGCCGGTTCGCCGGAGCCGTTCGTCTCCCCCCAGTGGGTCGGTCCGGATGAGCGACCAGGCCTGTCCCGGCTCTGACCCGCAACCCCCGATCGAGGGCACCGGGGCCACCACCGGCGGGGCCGCCTCGTCTCCCGCCCGCGACGTCGACGCCCCTCCCGGGCCCGACGTCGAGAGGATGGTCGGCGAGGTGACGGCGGCGGTCGAGAGCGGGCGGCGCGCGGGCGCCTACCCCGCCTCCCTGATCGCCGCTCTCGACGTCCCCTTCCATCCCGACGAGGGGCTGGAGCCACCCGAGGCGAGCGCGGTGGTGGAGAGCGCCCGCCCGCTCCGCTCGACCCGCCCGGTGGTCGGAGGGGTGACCGTCTTCTGCAAGCGCGCGGTCCGGCGGATGCTCTCCTGGTACGTCGCGCCCATCGCCCGCGATCAGACCCGCTTCAACCTGGCTATCCTGCGCGAGCTGCGCGCCCTCGAGGAACGGGTGGCACGGCTCGAGGGATCCGCGGCCTCCGCCCCAGAGGAGACGGAGCCGGAGAGCCCACGGCCGCCCGGTCGGTGACGCGCCCCGTGCCCGGCCCGCTCGTGAGCCGCCCCGCAGCCGGCGGGACCCCGGCGCGCGCGCGGCTGATCGCATGACCGCGATCCACCAGCTCGTCCCCGTCCTCTCTCCCGGCGACGCCATCGGCCAGGCGGTGCGGCGGATGCGCTCCGCCTTTCGGGAGGCCGGCCTTCCCTCGGAGATCTTCGCGGACCAGGTCCACCAGCGCCTCCAGGGCGAGGCGCGCCCCGCCGCGGAGCTGAGCGCGCGGGTCGGCCCCGGCGACGTCGTCCTGTACCACCTCAGCATCGGCGCCCCGATGGCGCGACTCTTCGCCGGGCTCGGCTGCCGGCGGGCGATCGTCTACCACAACATCACGCCGTCCGCGTACTACCGGGTCACCAGCCCTCGGGTGGCCGGCTGGCTCGACCAGGGTCGCCGCGACCTCGCGCGGCTGGCGCCCGCCGTCGAGATCGGGGTGGCCGATTCCGCGTACAACGCCGCCGAGCTGCGGGCGGCGGGATGTCCGACGACCATCGTCATCCCGCCCCCGGTCGACCTTGCGCGTCTCGACCCGCGCCCGGCCCGCGCCGCCGGACCTCCACGGCTGATCTTCGTCTCCCGGCTCGCCCCCAACAAGCGCCAGGAGGAGCTGATCCGGGTGCTGGCGGCCCTGCGCGCCGGTGGGCAGCCGGCGGCGACCCTGGTGCTCCCGGGGGGCTGGGACGACACCGAGTCCTACGCCGCCGGGCTGCGACGGCTCGCCCGGGAGCTCGGCGTAGCCGGGGCGGTCGAGCTGCCGGGACGCTGCAGCGACCGGGAAATCGGCGACCTCTACGCCGGAGCGAGCGTCGCCGTCTGCGCCAGCGAGCACGAGGGATTCGGGATGCACCTGCTCGAGGCCTGGGCATTCGACCTCCCGGTGGTCGCCCGCGCCGCCGCGGCGGTCCCCGAGACGGTCGGCGACGCCGCCGTCCTGCTCCGCACCGACGACCCCCTGGTGTGGGCGGCGGTCGTCGACCGGGTCATCCGCGACGGTGAGCTGCGCCAGGCCCTGGTCGAGCGGGGCCGCCGCCGGCTGCTCGACTTCTCGGACGCGGCCTTCACGCAGCGGGTCCGGGATCTGCTGGAGCGGCTGGGTCTGCGGCGATCGCCCGGCGGGTAGGCGCGAGCCCAACAGGAACGGCCACCGTCCCGCGGTGCACCGCGCCCCCCGTGCTCCGCACGAGCAGCAGGAGCGGCCCCCGCCACAAGTGGACGTCGCCCCCCGTGTGCCACCATCGCCAGGCACGTGAGCAGCCCCGGGAGGTTCGAAATGACCGCCACCTCCAGCCCTGACCCCGGCGCGACGCGCCGGCTCTTCACCGTCCTGAGCGCCGTCTGGGGCACCGATCGGTGGTGGCTCCGGATGTGGGACGGGAGTGGCACCGGGGAGCCCAAGATGCCCCGATTCGTCCTCCATCTGAGGAGCCGCAGGGCCCTCGACCGCCTCGTCAGCGACCTGCCCGACCGGGGCTTCGGCCGGGCCTACGTCGAGGGCAGCCTCGACGTCGAGGGTCTCCACGCCTTCCTGGGGCACGTCAACGATCTGGCCATGGGCCGGGTGGCCCGGCTCCTGCCCCGGCTGGTCGCCGCCGCCCTGGCCCTCGGTGCCCGACCCGACCGGCGCGGCCTGCCGGTCGAGGCGCATCTGCGGGGACGGCTGCACAGCCGGGCCCGGGACCGCGAGGCGATCCGCCACCACTACGACCAGCCGCCCGAGTTCTACCGGCTCTTCCTGGGCCGGACCCTCACCTACTCGTGCGCCTACTTCGCCACTCCCGACACCGACCTCGACACCGCCCAGGAGGCGAAGCTGGAGCTGGTCTGCCGCAAGCTGCGCCTGCAGCCGGGGGAGCGGCTGCTGGACATCGGCTGCGGCTGGGGGAGCCTCGTCTTCCACGCCGCCGAGCAGTGGGGAGTCCACGCCGTGGGGATCACCGCCAGCCCCCGCCAGGCGGAATGGGCCGCCCAGGAGCTCCGCCGGCGCGGCCTGGAGGGGATTGCCGAGGTCCGGCTCGCCGACTACCGGGACCCCCTCGAGGGTGAGTTCGACGCCGTGGCCAGCGTCGGGATGGTCGAGCACGTCGGCCGGCGTGGGATGCCCGGCTACTGCGACGCCGTCCGCCGGCTGCTCCGGCCCGAGGGGCGGGCACTGATCCACGGCATCACCACGCGCCCCGGGACCCAGGGGATCGGTGCGTTCCTCAACAGCTTCGTCTTCCCCGACGGGCAGCTCCAGGAGGCGGGGGCGATGGTCACCGCGCTGCAGGCCGGGGGTCTCGAGGTCCGCGACGTGGAGAGCCTCCGCGAGCACTATGCGCTCACCCTGCGCAACTGGGTGGAGCGGCTGGAGGCGGGCTGGGACGAGGCGGTCCAGCTGGTCGGGGTCCAGCGGGCCCGGGTGTGGAAGCTCTACATGAGCGGCAGCCAGGTCGGATTCGAGCAGGGGTCGATCGCCGTCCACCAGATCCTGGCGGTCCGCCAGGGCACGGCGGGGGAGTCGGGGATCCCGCTCACCCGCGCCGACTGGTACACCTCCGCACAGCGTCTCGCGGTCGAGGTGTGATCGGGCCGGCGACGGACGGCAGCGAAGCCGAAACCGGGTCGCGACCGAGCTCCGGCGCGGGGGGTCGGGCCCAGCCCCGAACGGGTTCGCGGCAGCTCCGGCTGGTCGTGCCGCGCTTCGGCGCCGGCCTGAGCGGGGGCAGCGAGCTGCTGATGCGACGCCTGGCAACAACCCTCCAGCGGCGGCGCTGGCAGGTGGAGGTCTGGACCACCACGGCCGGCGACGAGGCCACCTGGTCGCCCGCCTTTCCCCCCGGGGACGACGTCGACGGCGGGGTCCGGGTGCGCCGCTTCGAGGTCATGGCGAGGCGGCCACCCCGTCTCTTCCACCAGATGAGCCGGGTGATGTTCCGGCTTCCCGAGCCGCTTCGGCCGGAGACGGCCTGGCTGGTGACCCAGGGACCGTTCGCCCCCGGATTGGTCCACGCTCTGGCCATCGGGTCCGACCGGCCGACCCTCTTCATGCCCTATCTCTACCACCCGACGCTGTGGGGCCTCCCGGCCGCGCCCCACCCCCGCGTCCTGATCCCGGCCGCGCACGACGAGCCGGCGCTCCGGCTGCGCGCCGTCGGACGTGCGGTGGGGGCGGCCGACGCCCTCTGGTACCTCACCGAGGAGGAGCATTCGCTGCTGGAGAGCGTCCATCCGGTGGCGGCGCGCCGCCCCCACGCGGTCGGCGCGGTGGCGATCGACCCGCCACCCGCGACCGACCGGGATGCCTTCCGGCGGGAACGGGGCCTGGGACGCTACCTCCTCTACGCGGGGCGGACGACCCCCGGCAAGGGGGTGGAGCTGCTCCTCACCGGTTTCGGATTGCTGCGCCGGCGCCACCCCGACCTTTCCCTGGTGCTCATCGGCGACCCGGACCGGCCGACCGCCCCGGCGGAGGGGGTCCTCTCCCTCGGCTGGCTCGGCGACGAGGAGCACTGGTCAGCCCTGGCCGGGGCCGAGGCGGTGGTGGTGCCGAGCCGCCTAGAGAGCCTCTCGCTGGTGGCGCTGGAGGCGTGGGCGACCGGGCGGCCATGCCTGCTCAACGGGGATTCGCCCGTGCTCGCGGGACAGGCGGAGCGGAGCGGAGGGGCACTCCTCTTTTGCGGCCCGCAGGAGCTCGCCACCGCCGCCCTGCGCCTGCTCGCCGACCCGGAGGAGGCTGCCCGGCGCGGGGACGCGGGGCGGCGCTTCGTGGCCCTCAACTATCGGTGGAATGCGGTGGTGCGGCGGCTCGAGGATCTCATCTCGCTCGGCGCGGCGGGCCGCGCGGACCGGCGTCGGGACCGGCCGTGAGACCGATCCTCATCGACGCCCGCCCGCTCCAGGGTGATTCGGCGAGCCGGGGAATCGGGACCTACCTCCGCGGCCTGATCGAGGGGATGACCGAGATCGGCTTCGCCCCCCAGGTCGGCGTCCTGCTCGGCCGCGGAGCCGCCGCCCCCCGGGAGCTCGCCGCCGCCGGGGTCCGGGTCACGGCACGCGTGCCCCGGCTGGAGCGCCGCGCCCAGGTGCTGGCCGATCCCCTCCTGGTCGCGAGCGCCCTGCGCCACCACCCGGCGCGGCTCTACCACGCGGTCGAGCAGGGCCAGCCGCGGCGTGCTCCCATCCCCGTGGTGGTGACCGTCCACGACCTCATCCCCCTCCTCCTGCCGGGCTACTCGTGGAGGTCGCGGCTGCTGCGCCGGCCCGGGATGCGGCTGCTCCGCCGGGCGGACGCGCTGATCGTCCCGAGCCGGGCCACCGCCGCCGATTGCGCCCGGCTGGCGGGTGTGGATCCCGGCCGGGTCCACGTCGTCCCCCACGGGCTCTCGCCGCAGTACCGACCGGCGGAGCCGGCGCTCATCGAGGCGACCCTGGCCCGCCTCGGGCTGCGGCGGCCCTACCTCCTGGGGGTCGGGACGTTCGAGCCGCGCAAGGGTCTTCCGCACCTGGTGGCGGTCACCCGCCGGCTCCGCCGGGACCATGACCTGGACCTCGTCGTGGCTGGGCGGCAGGGGCTGTTCGGGCCCGCGGTCCGCGCCGAGCTGGCCGTCCTGGGCGGCCACGCCCGGGAGCTCGGCTTCGTGGCGACCGCCGACCTGGTCGCCCTCTACGGCGGGGCCGCGGCCTTCGTCTTCCCCAGCGCCTACGAGGGATTCGGGCTGCCCCTGCTGGAGGCGATGGGATGCGGCGCCGTGGCCGTGGGCTTCGCCAACAGCTCCCTGCCCGAGGTCGCCGGGGACGCGGCCGTGCTGGTGCCCGACGGCGATGAGGAGACCCTGGTGGCCGCCCTGGACCGGCTGCTCTCGAACCCCGGCGAGGCGGCGCGGCGGCGGCGGCTGGGCCTCGAGCGGGCAGCGGAGTTCAGCTGGGCCGGCGCCGCCCGGGCCACGGTCGCGGTCTATGAGGCGACCCTGGGCGAGACCCTGCTGGGCGGCTGACCGGCTGGGACCGGCTCCGGAGCACGGCGTGCGCCGGGCTCCCCCACCGGAGCAACCGGCCCGGCGAGGGTGTCCGATCGGGGCGGGCCGCCGGCGCTGCGGCGGCCAGGCCTCGGCCACCGGCTAGAATCGCAGGCTCATGCCGGAGACCATCCTCGAGAGCTCCCATCCCGGCGCGGCGACCCCGGGCCGGCGGCTTCGGGTCCTGAGCGGCATGCAGCCGACCGGCCGGATGCACGTCGGCAATTACCTGGGGGCGCTGCGCAACTGGGTGCAGCTCCAGGACGGCTACGAGTGCATCTTCTTCGTCGCCGACTACCACTCCCTGACCGAGGCGACAGATCCGGCGTCGATCCGGCCGGCCACCGTCGAGATGGTGCTCGACTGGCTCGCCGCGGGCATCGATCCGGAGCGCTCCACCGCCTTCCTCCAGTCCGACCTTCCCGAGGTCGCCGAGCTGCACCTCCTGCTCTCCATGTCCACTCCGCTCGGCTGGCTGGAGCGGGTGCCCACCTACAAGGAGAAGGTGGCGCAGTTCCCCGACAACCAGAACTACGGGCTGCTCGGCTACCCGGTGCTCCAGGCCGCCGACATCCTGCTCCCCCGCGCCGACCGGGTCCCGGTCGGCGAGGACCAGGCCCCCCACATCGAGCTGACCCGGGAGATCGCGCGCCGCTTCAACCATCTTTTTGGCCAGGTCTTTCCAGAACCCCAGGGCCTGTTCACCGAGACCCCCCGGGTGATGGGCACCGACGGGGTCAACAAGATGAGCAAGAGCCGGGGCAACACCATCGGCATGCTGGACAGCCCCGAGCAGATCCGCCAGGCGGTGATGACCATGGTCACCGACGTGGAGCGGCCCCGCCGCGCCGACCCCGGCCACCCCGAGCGCTGCAACGTCTGCAGCCTGCACCGCTTCTTCAGCCCCGACCGCTACGAGGAGATCTGGCAGGGCGAGCGGGAGGCGCGCACCGGCTGCGTCGAGGTCAAGCGCTGGCTCGCCGAGGCCATCGCCGACCATTTCGCGCCGATGCGGGAGCGGCGGGCCGAGCTGGCCGCCCGCCCCGGTGTGGTCGACGAGGTGCTCGCCGAGGGCGCCCGGCGGGCGCGGGTGGTGGCCCAGGAGACGATCGCGCTGGCCCGCGAGGCCTGCGGCCTGGGCTGAGCCGGAGCGGCGCGCGGAACGCCGGCTCAGCGCACGCGGTGCGCGACGGCCGCCACGTCGATGCACAGACCAGGCACGCGCCGTCCCGCCTCGATGGCACGGACGGTCCAGGCGGGGGGCAGGGGACGCACCCGTCTCACGGTCCCGGCGATGAGGTCCCGCCATCCCCGTCCGGGCACGTACACGGGCAGAGGCAGCGCCAACCCTTCGATGCGGTCCACCGCCGCGCCGGCCTCGTCGATGGCAAGCCGGAGCTCGGCGAGGTCCCACTCGAAGAGGTGCTCGGGATTCTCCACCTTCTCGTAGCCACGTACCCTGGCGAGAAGGTGACGTCGGTTGGGGGTGGTGACCACCAGCCGGCCGCCCGGGCGCAGCAGCTCGACCCAGCGGCGCAGGGCCCTCTCGGGGTCGGGGAGGTGCTCGACGATCTCACCGGCAAAGACGGCGTCGAAGCTCGCGCCCGGGAACGGCGGGTCGCTGGCCGGCGCACAGACGGCGTCGATGCCTGCCTCACGGAGCACGGCGACCGCCTCGGGATCGCGGTCGCATGCCGAGATCTGGAAGCTCCACGGCCCCGCCGCGCGCACCAGCGAGTAGCCCGAGCCGACATCGCAGAGGCGTCCCCGCACCCCGCCCAGCAGCCGCCGAGCCTGGCGCACCCGCGCGGTGTGGTAGGCGCGGAGCCATGCATCGCTGCGGACGTAGATGTCCTGGTGGCGAGGCCGGGAGTAGTGGCGGTCGAGGACGCGCTCGTCCCTGGACACCAACTCGTGAGCGACGCCATTGATGGTGAGAAGGAGCCGGGGTGGGGGGACGTATCCGGCGGGAAGGCGCACCTCGGCGGGCTCCACCCCGCTCACCCGGCAGAGCCCGGGATCGAGAAGATCGACCACCATCTCGCTAGGGGCTGGAACCTCGAAGCGCCAGCTTGCCTGCGCCGGCGGGTCCTGCAGCTCGACGACCAGCGGACCACCCGCCACGGGGATGGTGAACCGAGACCCGTCCTGGGCCAGCATGGATCCCGCGGCTCGCCCGGTCGGAGCCATCGTCGCCTCGCCTGTCGGGATGGACCGCCGCAGGGAGTGTAGCCGCGGGTCCACGAACAAGGGGTGGCGGGAAGAGGAACGCACCAGGAGGTGCGTGACGACAAAGCGCCGAGCCCCCTGACGCCGGCTTCAGGGCGCGCAGCGCCCCCGGCGGAAATGGCCGGATGAAACGGCAAGCTACTTCCGGGGCGCTGCACTAGACTGGGAGAGGCTTCCCCCACCTGCTGAGCTCGAGGGCTTCGACGATGTCCAAGCAAGGTGTCCGCTTCGCGCCGGGAACCGTGGTCAGCCCGGGCGAGTACCGCAACGTCGAGACCGGGCAGGTGCGCTACTTCGACGGCAACAGCCCGCTTCCCGGCAAGGTCAACGCCGCCTCCTGGCAGCAGATCTCCGACCACTACCACGCCGGCGAGGCCGGCACCCATCGCCATCACATGCCCGACCAGGTCACCCACGGGGTCCGCTTCGCGGCCGGCAGCGTGGTGAGCCCGGGGGAGTACCGCAACGTCGAGACCGGCGAGGTCCGCTACTTCGACGGCAACAGCCCGCTCCCCGGCAAGGTCAACGCCGCCTCCTGGCAGCAGATCTCCGACCACTACCACGCCGAGGCCGCGCATCCCGACTGACACCTCCGTCACGAGGCGGCAGCCTCGCCCAGGCGACCTCCCCGCCGAGGTCACCGAGGGCGCCGCCCAGGCCGTGGCGGTGCTCCAGGCCGCCACCGCTCCGGAGGGGCTGGTCGCCTCCGCGACCCTTCCCCACTACGCCGCCGTCTGGACGCGGGACGTCGCCTTCGCCGCGCTCGGGGCCAATGTCTCGACCGACCCGGAGCTGAACGCGGCGGTGGGGCGCAGCCTGGCCGGCCTCGCCCAGCTCCAGGCCGCGTCGGGTCAGATCCCCAACGCGTGGTGGCCGCGGCGCGCCTATTGGGACTTCCACGAGGCGGGCTGCACCGACGCGACCTGCCTGTTCGTGGTCGCCGCCGCCCAGCACCTCCAGGCCCACCCCGACGCCCGCCTCCAGCGCCGGCTGTGGCCGCACCTCCGGCGGGCGATCCACTGGCTCGAGGACCAAGACGCCAACCAGTTCACGGTCATCGACTCCCCCTCCGGCGGGGACTGGATGGACTCGACGCTGCAGCGCACCGGGAAGCTGCTCTACGTCAACGCCCTCTACCACCGGGCCCTGCAGGGGATGGCGGCGCTGGCCCCCGGCGGCGCCGCGACCTACACGGCCCGGGCCGAGCTGCTCCGGGCCAAGATCGACCTGCTGTTCTGGCCCGAGCCCGGCTCCGACCACGCCGGGCTCCTCGACGGTGCCGGCCACCCTCCCGCCGCCCTGCCGAGCTTCCCCCACCCGATCGGCCCGGCCGCCCGCCGGGCGGCGATGCGCGCCGACCGCCGCCACTACCTCTCACACGTCGACGGTGGCCGGTACGTGGACGAGTGCGACGTGCTCGGCAACGTCCTGGCGGTCCTCTACGGGGTCGCCTCCCCCGCGCGTTCCCGGCTGCTGATGGAATTCCTCCACCAGAGCGCCGCGGCAACCCCCTACCCGATGCGCACCTACACCCGCAGCTTCGTCGCCGGTGACCGCTCGGGGATGTACCGGGAGGACCTCGAGGCCTTCCAGGACCCGCGCTGGCGCAACCCACCCGGCCGGTATCACAACGGCGGCGTCTGGCCCTTCATCGGCGGCCTCTATGTCGCCGCCCTGCACCGGGTCGGGATGGTGTCCGAGGCCCGCGCCGAGATGGCTCGTCTCGCCGCGGCCAACCGGCTGAGCCGGAGCTCGGGGCCCGGCTGGGGCTTCCACGAGTGGATCGACGCCCGCACCGGGGAGCCCGAGGGAGCCGCCGGGCAGAGCTGGAGCGCGGGCACCTACCTGCTCGCGATGGAGGTCCTGAGCGGCCGCCCGGTCACCCTCTGACCGGCCTCACTCCTTGGCGGTGACCCGGTACTCGAGGTAGGCACCGAACATGAGGCGCGTCTGCGCCTCCAGCGCCGGGATGACCGAGAGGGCGAGCCCCACCACCGGGTAGAGGAAGAGCTGGATGTCGGCGTAGAGGCGGCGCCACCGTCCCCACTCGGGGGGCTTGGGGCACACCGCGCGGTCCACGACGATGAGCACCAGGGTGTTGAGCAGGGTCATGGTGAGGATCACCGTGGTCAGCAACCCCAGCGCGGTCGCCGTCGGGGAGAGGCTGTAGTCGAGGTCGATGAGTGCCGGCAGCGACCCTCCGATGGGGAGCAGCAGGGGCAGCGTGGCCCAGGTGAGGTGGTTGAACATCAGGAACCGGAAGCGGCGGGCGCGCAGCCGCCAGGGGATCTCCGGATGGCTGAGCATCCGGACGCAGACGTAGGGGACATCGGTCGCCCCCCATGCCCACCGCTTGATCTGGTTGTACTGGCTCACGTGGGTCGAGGCGTAATCGCGCGACCGGGGTGCGTCGCCGAACACCGGCAGGAAGGCGGGCCGCACCTTGAGCTCCTCGCCGTAGCGGAAGAAGGCCTTCCAGAAGAACCGCGAGTCCTCGGGGATGACGTCGCTGTCCCAATAGCCCACCTCGGTCAAGAGCTTCATCGACATCGTGTAGGACGAGAACATCACCAGGCGATCCGGGTGCTGGTGAAGGAACATCTGCCACTGAGTTGCCGCGGTGGCCATCACCCTGACCGCCGCCGGCACCTTCCAGAGGTTGTTGAGGAAGACCGGCACCGGTTGCCAGATCGAGGTCAGCTGGTGGTCGACGTGCAGGAAGTTCCAGGTGATATGGGCGAAGTACTGAGGGTGCAGGCGGAAGTCGGAGTCGAGGTCGGTGACCAGGGTGCGCGCCGGATCCAGCCCCAGCCGGTCGCAATGCTGGCGGAGCACCGGGCCGCCGTAGGACATGGCGGCCGACTTGCCGACCACGATCCCGGGCAACAGCGGGTCCTTGATGTGGATGAAGGCGCGGAATCGGTGCCCGAGCTCGGACTGCAGGCGGCGGACGTTGTCGCAGCCGGCGATGTCGGTGGCCCGGGTGATGATCGCGCAGACCTTGAGCTGGTCCGGGTATCGCTGGTCGGCGAGCGCCTCGACGGTGGCGCGGAGCACCTCGTAGCGCTCGGTGTAGGTGGGGATGAGCGCACAGTGGGTGATGTCGTTGGGGCCGGGCCCGCCCGCTGGGGTCTCCATCCGCTCGCACTCCGCCCACCAGTCCCCCGCCTCGACGCGGCGGAGCTGCTGCAGGGACCGCCACACCCAATAGACGGTGACTGCGGTGCGCAGGAACCAGTAGGCATCGAGCAGCACCGCTCCCAGGCCAATGATCCAGAGGTCGGCGGGGTCGTTGAAGCGGATCGCGAAGGCGACGATCAGGGGGATGAGCAGCACCGTCCAGGTCAGCGCTCCCGGGGCGATCTCGAGGGCGCGCTGCTGGGCGCGGGGCGAGAGCGCCGTCCAGGTGCGAACCGCCATGGGGCCCGATTCTAGGCGGACCCGGGCGCGGCCCTCGGCGGCCATCGCGCCAGTCGCTCGCGGTGCCGGCAGGGCCAGGCAGTATCCTCAGCGTCTCAGCAGCTCCATCCCCCAGCCGAGAAGGGACCATGGCCGGCGACGATCTCGACGAAGAAGCCTCCGATCTGGACGCCGACGCCGCCGACGAGGACGACCTCGAGCTGGTGGTCGGTGAGGTTCACGACGTCCCCGACGTCGAGATTCCCGACGTGGTCGACGTCCTGCTGGTGGACGACGCCATCGTCCCCGCGGACGACGAGGAGGAGCCGGACGTCGTGGCCGGCCCCGTGCTGCCTCCACCGGTCCGTCCCCAGCCCGGCCGGCCACCGAGCGCCCGCGAGGAGCCTCCGCCCCCGTTCGCGGTCGGCGAGCGGGTGGTCCTGATCCAGAACACGCGCCCGCGGACCGGAACGCTGATCGGGAACTACCCGGTCGGCGCCACCGGCAGGGTCGAGACCGTGCTGAGCCAGACGGCGATCGTTCGCTTCGATGTCGCCCCGGACACCAAGGAGGTCGTCGCCTTCACCTGTCTGGAGAGCGCCGAGAAGCCCGGCGAGGGGGCGTCTCAGGGGTAGCCCCCCGGTATCCGGAGGGGAGGAGCGCCGCCACCTCGGCGGCGATGGCGTCGGCGATCTCCTGGTCGGAGCGCCCGGAGACGGTGAGCGGGAGGCCGTAGCGGACCCGGATCCGGCCCCGGCGCGGCAGCAGGCCCCCGGCCGGCCGCAGGACCCGCTCGGTGCCCCAGATCGCCACCGGCAGCACCGGTGCCTGGGTGCGCCGGACCAGGAAGCCGGCCCCGGCCTCGGCCGGTCCCATCCCGCGACCGCGCGAGCGGTGACCCTCGATGAAGAGGAGCAGCCGGCGGCGCCTGCGCAGCAGATCGAGGCTGATCCGCAGCGCACGCCGATCGGCGTTGCCGCGGTCGACCGGGAAGCAGTTGCAACCGGCCAGCAGCCAGGCGACCGGAGGGGGCCGGAACAGCTCGCGCTTGGCCATCGCGAAAAGGGTGCCGGGGAAGAAGGCGCCCAGGATCAGCGGGTCCCAGTTGCTGATGTGGTTGGAGGCGACCAGCAGCGGGCCCTCGAGGGGCACTCCGTCCGCCCCCTCGAGGTGGAGCCGGCCGAGGAAGAGCAGCCGCAGGCAGATGCGGACCGACCCCGCGGCCAGCCGGTACCGCAGGGGGCGGCGTCCGTCGCCGCGGACCGGGAACCTGGCCGGGAAGCCGGGGACGGGGGCGGGCACGGCAAGATGGTGCGACATCGAGAGGGGCCCGGGCGCCGGGCCGGGCGGCGGGCATAATGCCGTCCCAGCCGCCCCCTTAGCTCAACGGCAGAGCAGCCGGCTTTTAACCGGTTGATGCGGGTTCGATCCCTGCAGGGGGCACCGCCCTGACGGCCCCGCCGGGCCGGCCCGGCGGCCGCCCGATCCCGGACCGGAGGGCGAGGGCCAGGAGACCGTCGAGCACCTCGAGGGCGGCGGCGGGGTTGACGAAGGTCGCGGTGCCGACCTGGACGGCGTTGGCGCCGGCGATGAGGAACTCCTGGGCGTCGCCGGCGTCCATGATCCCGCCGACGCCGACCACCGGGATGCTCACGGCCGCCCTCACCTGGGCCACCGCCGCCAGCGCCAGCGGCTTGATCACCGGGCCGCTCAGTCCGCCCGTTCCCCGGCCCGGGAGCACGGGCGCCCGGATGCCGCGGTGAATCTTCATCCCCACGTAGGTGTTGACCGCCGACACCGAGTCGGCGCCGGCATCCTCGACGGCCCGGGCGACCGCCGCGATGTCGGTGACATTGGGGCTGAGCTTGACCATCAGGTGGCGGTTCGTGCGGGCCCGGGTGGCGGCGACCAGCCGGGCGGCCGCCACGGGATCGCGCCCGTAGTCGAGGCCGTTGGCGATGTTGGGGCAGGAGATGTTGAGCTCGTAGCCGGCGATACCCTCGGCGGCGTCGAGCCGGTCCAGACAGCCGAGATAGTCGTCGACGTTCCCGCCGGCGACGTTGACCACCACGGGCACCCGCCAGCGGGTGAACTCGGCCGCGTAGACGGCGGCGACGTGCTCGACCCCGGGGTTGTGCAGGCCGATGGAGTTGAGCATCCCGCCACGGACCTCGGCCACCCGCGGCGGCGGGTTCCCGTCCCGCGGTCGGAGAGTGGTCCCCTTGGTGAAGAGGGCGCCGAGCCGGTCGAGGTCGATCAGCTGGCGCAACTCGAAGCCGTAGCCGGCGGTGCCGCTGGCGAGGCCGACCGGGTTGGGGAGGACCAGGCCCCGCCCGAGGTCGACGCGAAGATCGGGGCCGGGAGCCTCGGGCGGGAGGGGGGCGGGTACGGCGCTCACGCGACGTGCGCCGGCGGAAGGGCGAGCAACCCGGGCCAGTCCACCTGCGAGACCTCCATGACCGGGCCCTGCCGACAGCAGAGCCCCCAGACGGTGCCGTGGTCGCCTGCGAGGGGGAGCGCACAGCCGAGGCAGGTGCCGAAGCCGCAGCCCATCGGCGCCTCCAGGGAGACCTCGGCTCGGTGGGGGGGCCGGGGCATGCCGCGCAGGGCTGCGGCCAGGGCGGCCAGCATCGGGTTGGGCCCGCACCCGAAGACCGCCACCGTCTCGTCGCAGTGCTCGGGGACCAGCTCGGTGACGAAGCCGCGATGGCCCCGGCTGCCGTCATCGGTCGCCTCCATCACCCGAACCCCGGTCTCGCCGCGGACGAAGCGGTCGGCGGGGTAGAGCCGGTCGGCGGTGGCGGCTCCGCTGAGCACGACCACCTCGGGGCAGCCGGCCCGGCGCAGCCCGCGCACCAGGTGGGGAAACGGGGCGCAGCCGAGGCCGCCGCTCACGATCAGGGCGCGCGCGGGGACCGGGTCGAGCTGGAAGCCGTTGCCGAGCGGGCCCAGGGCGCGAAGCGGGTCGCCGGGCCGAAGGGCCACCAGCAGGCGGGTGCCGAGCCCGACCGCCTCGAGCACGAAGCCGCACGCCTCGCCGGCGGTCCAGGCGACGCTGAAGGGACGGCGCAGCAGTGGCTCCACCCCGTCCCAGGCACGGAGCTGGGCGAACTCCCCGGGACGCGCCGTCGCCGCCAGGTGGGGCAGGCGCACGGTGATCTCCACCAGGCCGCCCCCCAGCGCCTCCACCGCGAGCACCTCTCCGGACTGGTCGCGGGCCCGGCCCAGATCCGAGAGGGGAGCGCTCATCCCGCCACCGCGGCCACCCCTCCGGCGCGGTACGCGCGGACCGGGGCGACGGTGATCTCCGCGCCCCGGCGCTGCCGGGTGATGGCGTCGACCAGGGCCTGAGCGGTGTCGATCGAGGTGCAGCATGGGATGCGGCGGTGCTCGGCGGCGAGCCGGATGCGGTAGCCGTCCTTGACGGTGCGCCCGGCGGCGGCCAGGCCGCCCTCCCGGGAGGGGGAGATGCTCAGCTCGTCGCTCTCCAGGTTGGAGACGGTGTTGACGACCAGCGAGACCCGCCCCTCCTCGATGATGTCCAGGACGTTGGGCCGGCTCTGCCCGATCCTCCCCACCGCGGTGGCGCTGACCCCGGCGGCGCTCAGGGCCGCCGCGGTCCCGGCGGTGGCGAAGATCCCGAACCCGAGCGCCGAGAGCTGGGCCATGATCGGCAGCGCCTCCGCCTTGTCGCCGTCGGCGATGCTGCAGAGCACGGCTCCCTTGGCGGGCACCGCGCCGAGCGCGGCCACGAACGCCTTCTCGACCGCGGCCCCGAGCGTCGTGTCGATGCCCATCACCTCGCCGGTGGACTTCATCTCGGGTCCGAGCGCCGAGTCGACGAGGGCGAGCTTGACGGTCGAGAACACTGGGGCCTTGACCGCGACCAGCGGGAGCGGTGGGAGCAGCCCGGTCTCGAAGCCGATGTCGGCGAGCCGCTCACCCCGCATCACCCGGGTGGCCAGCTCGACCATCGGCACCCCGGTGACCTTGCTGATGAACGGCACGGTCCGGGAGGCCCGGGGGTTGACCTCGAGGACGTGGGGAAGGCCGCGCCAGATGACGAACTGGATGTTGCAGAGGCCGAGCACCGGGAGCGCCCGGGCGATGGCGACGGTGTCCGCCACGATCCGCCGGGTCACCTCGGCATCGAGGCCGGGGGCGGGGTAGGCGGCCATCGAGTCCCCGCTGTGGACCCCGGCCCGCTCCACGTGCTCCATCAGCCCGGGGATCACAACGGTCTCGCCGTCCGACACCGCGTCGACGTCGACCTCGGTGCCGAAGAGGTACTTGTCGACCAGCACCGTGCCGCGGGACCCGCCCACCCGATCTCCGTCCTCGGGGAGCGCGGCCATCGCGGCGGCGACGAAGCGCTGGAGCTGATCGCGACTGTGGACCACCTCCATCGCCCGCCCGCCCAGCACGAAGGACGGGCGGACGAGCACCGGGTAGCCGATCCGGTCGGCGATCGCGGCCGCCTCGGCGGGGTCGACAGTGGCCGCCCCGTGGGGCTGGGGAATCTCGAGACGGCGCATCAGCGCCTCGAAGCGGCGCCGGTCCTCGGCCAGGTCGATGGCGTCGACGGTGGTGCCGAGGATATGGACCCCGTGCCGGTCGAGCGGCTCGGCGAGGTTGATGGCGGTCTGGCCCCCGAACTGGACCACGACCCCGCTCGCCCGCTCGGCCTCGATGACCGCGAGCACCGCCTCCTGGTCGAGCGGTTCGAAGTAGAGGCGGGTGCTGCAGTCGAAGTCGGTGCTCACCGTCTCCGGGTTGCTGTTGACCATGATCGCGGCGACCCCCTGCAGGCGCAGGGCCTCGGCGGCCTGGACGCTGCAGTAGTCGAACTCGATGCCCTGCCCGATCCGGATCGGCCCGCTGCCCAGCACCACCACGGCGTCGCCATCCGGTGCCGGTCGCTCGTCCTCGGACTCGACCGTGGAGTAGTAGTAGGGCGTGGCCGCGGCGAACTCGGCCGCGCAGGTGTCGACGCACTTGAAGGTGGGCGCGAGGCCGAGTCGCCGGCGGGCATGGGCCACGTCGGCGGGGGAGACGCCGGCCAGCTCGGCGATCCGCCGGTCGGAGAGCGCCATCCGCTTGGCGGTGGTCAGGGTGTCGTCGTCGAGGCCCTGGCGCAACCTCTCCTCGACCTGGACCAGGGCCCGCAGCCGGTCGACGAACCACACCGAGATCGTGCTCCGCCGGCTGACCTCCTCCACCGACGCCCCCCGGCGCAGCGCCTCCATGACCGCGAAGATGCGGCGGTCGTTGGGGTTGTCGAGCAGCACCGGATCGCGGATCTCGGCATCGGCCGGGGGCTGCTGCTCGAGCGAGCGCAGGGCCTTGCTGAAGGCGGCCTCGAAGCTCCGCTCGATCGCCATCACCTCACCGGTCGACTTCATCTGGGTCCCGAGTCGGCGGTCGGCCTCGGGGAACTTGTCGAACGGCCAGCGCGGGATCTTGACCACGCAGTAGTCGAGGGCGGGCTCGAAGGCGGCACAGGTCTTGCCCGTGACCGCGTTGGGGATCTCGTCGAGACGCCGGCCGGCTGCGATCTTGGCTGCCAGCCTGGCGATCGGGTACCCGGTCGCCTTGCTCGCCAGGGCGGAGGACCGCGATACCCGGGGGTTCACCTCGATGACGTGATAATCGGACGCGTCGGGTGCCAGGGCGAACTGCACGTTGCAGCCGCCGGCGATCCCGAGCGCGCTGATGATGCGCAGCGCCGCGCTGCGGAGCTGCTGGTGCTCGCGGTCGGTGAGGGTCTGCGCCGGCGCCACCACGATCGAGTCACCGGTGTGCACGCCCATCGGATCGAGGTTCTCCATGTTGCAGATCGTGATGCAGGTCCCGGCCGCGTCCCGCATCACCTCGTACTCGATCTCTCGCCAGCCGGCCAGCGAGCGCTCCACCAGCACCTGGCCGATCGGGGAGACCGCGAGCCCGTTGCTCACCACCTCGACGAACTGCTCCTCGGTGGAGCACAGCCCTCCGCCGGTCCCCCCCAGGGTGAAGGCCGGGCGCACCACCAGGGGAAGCCCGGCCTCGGCGAGAAACCTCCGGGCGCCGGCCAGCGAGTCGACGGTCCGCGACTCCGGTGCGGGCTCGCCGATGCGCTGGAGCAGCTCCTTGAACCGCTCGCGATCCTCGGCGGTGCGGATGGCCTCCAGCGAGGTCCCCAGGGGCCGGACCCCGTACCGCTCGAGCACGCCCGCATCCTCGAGGGCGACCGCGAGGTTGAGGCCGGTCTGGCCCCCGAGGGTGGCGAGCAGGCCATCGGGACGTTCGGCGGCGATGATCCGCTCCACCACCGGGACGGTGAGGGGCTCGATGTAGACGGCATCCGCCGACTGGTCGTCGGTCATGATCGTGGCCGGGTTGCTGTTGACCAGGACCACCCGGATGCCCTCTTCGCGGAGCGCCTTGCAGGCCTGGGTGCCGGCGTAGTCGAACTCGGCGGCCTGGCCGATGATCACCGGGCCGGAGCCGATGACGAGGACGCACTTCGGACGCTCGGCCGCACCAGAGGGGGGCGGAGTGGTGCTGCGCTCCAGCTCACTCGGGGGGACGGGGGTGGTGCTGCGCTCCGGCCCGGGCGTCCGATCGCCCTGACTGGCGATCGGCGCCCTTGGCTCGGCGGCATTGCGACTGCCGCCTGCGCCAAGCCTCCGCTCCGCACGCACCCCCATCCCCCCTTCGGCGGTGTGCTCAGCGTGCACGCCGTCCACCTCTGCACGCTCGTGCTCCGCAGGCACCCCCGCCCCCGCCTCCGATCCCCCCGCACCATCGACGCTCAGGTGAGCGGCACCGTCGCCGCACGCGGTGGCGAGGGTCAGGAACTCGTCGAAGACCTGGGCACGGTCCTGGGGACCGGGGGCACCCTCCGGGTGGTATTGGACAGAGATGACCGGAAAACTCCGGTGGCGCAGCCCTTCGACACTGCCGTCGTTGAGGTTGCGCTCGCTGACGAACCAGCCGGACTCCGCGGGCAGGGTCTGGGCGTCGACCTGGAACTCGTGGTTCTGGGAGGTCACGTAGACCGCGCCGCTCAGCTCGTCGCGCACCGGATGGTTGCCACCGTGGTGGCCGAAGCCCAGGCGCGAGGTGGTGGCCCCGGCAGCCTGGCCGAGCACCTGGTGGCCGAGGCAGATGCCGAGGATGGGCACGCCGAGCTCGAGGAGCTGACGGGCCAGCCGGACCTGGCCGGGCAGGCGGGATGGGTCGCCCGGGCCATTGCTGAGCACCACCCCCTGGGGACGGTGGCGCATCACCGAGTCGAGGTCGGCGTCATGCCGGACGGCGACCACCTCCGCGCCGCGACTGGTCAACGCCCTGAGCTGGTTGCGCTTGAGGCCCAGGTCCACGGTCACGATCCGGGTTCCGGGGAACCGGCCCAGCCCACCGCTCTGGCGCACCCCTCGCTCCAGCTCCGGGGAGAGCGCCTCCTTCCAGCTCATCCAGGGCTCGGTCTGGGAGACCTCGGCCACCAGGTCGCGATCGCTGACCCAGGGAGCCCTCCGGGCCAGCTCGACCTGCGCCTCCGGGGTGAGCGCGGTGGCGAGGGCGATCACCCCGCGGAGGGTGCCGCGGTCACGGAGGTGGCGGGTCAGCGCCCGGGTGTCGACGCCGCGCAGCCCGGGGACGCCCTGGCGGCGCAGCTCGTCGTCGAGCGAGCGATCCGCCGCACCATGACCGATCCGCTCCGAGAGCTCCCGGACGATGAGCGCCCGGCAGTGCATCCGGCCGGACTCGGCGTGGTCGTCCCGGACCCCGTAGTTGCCGATCAGCGGGTAGGTCATGACCACCATCTGGCCGGCGTAGGAGGGGTCGGTGCAGATCTCCTGGTAACCGGTCATGCAGGTGTTGAAGACGACCTCGCCCGAGGTGGCGGGAGTGAGCGGGGCCCCGAACAGCCACCCTTCGTGGACCACGCCGGATTCGAGGGCGAGCCGCCCCCTAAGCACGCACGGTCTCCGCACCCGTGGGGGCGGGCCAGGGCAGGCGCTGCCGGTCGTGGTGGACGAGCGCGCCGTCCACCAGGGTCATGAGCACCCGCCCCTGGAGCCGGGCTCCGAGCAGAGGGGTGTTCTGGGATGCCGAGCGGAGGTGGGCGGGCTCGACGGTCCATTCGGCCGCGGGATCGAAGAGGACGCAGGTCGCCGCCTCGCCGATGCGCAGTCGCGGCTCCCGCACCCCGGAGGACGGCCCGAGGACGCGGAAGGGGCCGATGGTCAGTCGGTCGACCAGCGTTGGGATCCAGTCGCCACCCATGCCCCCGAGGGTGATGCAGATCGCCAGGGCGAGCTCCAGGCCGATCATCCCGGGAGCGGCCCGGTCGAAGGGCAGGGCCTTCTCCTCGACCCGGTGCGGGGCGTGGTCGGTCGCCACGGCGTCGATCACCCCGTCGCGAAGCGCCTGAACCAGCGCCTCCCGGTCCCGGTCGGTGCGCAGCGGCGGGTTGACCTTGAGCAGCCCCGGGGGATGGGGTTCGTTGGCGAAGGGCAGCCACATGCCCAGGTGGTGGGGGGTGGCCTCCGCGGTGACGTTGGCCCCTCCCTCCTTGGCCCGGCGGAGCATCTCCACGCTGGCGGCCGCGGAGACGTGCTGGAGGTGGACATGGCCCTTCCCGGCGTGGGCGAGGGCGCGCAGGGCGAAGTCCACCGCGCGGGTCTCCGCCTCCACCGGTCGCAACGGGCAGCGCTGCACCGGCCCCTGCACGTTGTTGACCTGGGCCAGGGTCTCCTCATCCTCGGGGTGGATCAGGACCGGGCGGCCGATCGTGGCGGCGCACCCGATCGCCTCGCTGAGCAGTCGCGGCGAGAAGGCGTTGCGGCCGTCGTCGCTGAAGGCGGCCGCGCCGGCCGCGGCGCATGCCTCCATCTCCACCAGTTCCTCTCCCTGCAGGCTCTTGGTCAGGGCGCAGCCGGTGAGCACCTGGACCGAGGCCGCGACGGCGCGGAAGGTCGCCTCCTTGACCCGCTCCGGGGTGTCGATAGGGGGCACGGTGTTGGCCATCGCCAGGACCTGGGTGAAGCCCCCTGCCGCCGCCGCCTGGGAGCCGCTGTGAAGGGTCTCGGCCCCCTCGTCGCCGGGCTCGCGAAGGTGGGTGTGGAGGTCGATGAAACCGGGACAGAGGATGACCGGGGTGCGGCCGGCCGGGGGGGTCAGGTCGATCACCGGCAGGTTCCCCTCCCCCATGTGCTTGTAGATGGCGATGATCCGGCCCTCGCTGAGCCAGACGTCCTGACCCTCGGCGTCGCGGCGGGCGAGCGGGTCGATGACCCGAACCCCGCGGAGGATGCAGTTCATGGCCGGGGCACCAGGAAGATCCCCCGGCTGTCCGGGCCCGGGTCGTGGCCCGGATCCGCCCCCGCGCCCAGCTCGATCTCGACCCACTCCGAACCGGAGACGGGCAGGTTCTTCCCGACGTAGGTGGGCCGGACCGGGACCTCCCGGCCGCCTCGATCGACCAGCACCGCCATCTCGATCGCCGCCGGTCTCCCCTGCGAGGCGACGGCGTCGAAGGCGGCTCGCATGGTCCGGCCGGTCTGGATCACATCGTCGACCAGGATCACGACGGCCCCCTCGGGGGAGGGGGCGGGGTCGGGCCGCCGGCGGCCCGCGGCCACGGGCAGGTCCTGCCAGAAGCCGTCGACGCCGGGCCGGCGGGGCCGATCGTCCCGGAAGCCACTGACGTCGACGGCCACCAGCCGGACCTCGGAGGCGGAGATCTCTCGGAGGTGAGCGCAGAGACCGCGCGCCACCCCGACGCCACCCTCGCGGATGCCCGCCAGCACCACCCGCTCCATGTCTCTCGGGTGACCCTCGACGATCTCGTGGGCCAGCCGGGTCAGCACCCTTCCCACCCCGGCCCAGTCCAGCACCCGGGTCCGTGTCCAGCCCCGCTCGCCGGCGCGCGGGGCACGCTGCACCTGGGTCATCCGAGCAGAAGGTCCAGCAGGGCCATGCGAATCACGACGCCGTTGCGCGCCTGCCGGAAGTAGGCGGCACGGGGGTCCGCGTCCACCTCGGTGGCGATCTCGTCGACCCGGGGCAGCGGGTGCATGACGATCGCCCGCTCGGGCAGGGCCCGCATGACCGCGGCATCGATGCGGATCGCCCGGCGAGCCGCCTCGAAGTCCGCGGGGTCGGTGAAGCGCTCCTTCTGGACCCTGGTCTGGTAGACGACGTCGACCGAGTCGATGACGTCGTCCAGGCGCTCGGTGAGCCGGAAGGGGACGCCCGCGGCTGCCATCCGGGCCTGCAGGTCAGCCCCCACCTGGACCACCTCGGGAGCGACGAAGGTCATCCGCACCCCGGGGTGAAGGCTGAGCAGCTGAGCCAGTGAGTGGACGGTGCGCCCGTAGCGGAGATCGCCGCAGAAGGCGATGTGAACCCCGTCCGCGGTCCCCCGCTCGCAGCGAATGGTGTAGAGGTCGAGGAGGGCCTGGGTCGGATGCTCGCCGGGACCGTCGCCGGCATTGACGACGGGGACCGAGGCGACCGCCGCCGCCCGCGCCGCGGCCCCCTTCTGATCGTGGCGGAGGACGATGACGTCGGCGTAGGCCGAGACCATGCGGATGGTGTCCTCCAGGGTCTCGCCCTTGATGACGCTCGAGAACTCGCGGGCCGCCTCCGTCCCCACCACCGAGCCGCCGAGCCGGAGCATCGCCGACTCGAAGCTCAGCCGGGTGCGGGTGGACGGTTCGTAGAAGAGGGTGGCCATGATCCGGCCCGCCAGCCGGTTGTCGCGATGCCCGGCCAGGCCGTCCGCGCGGGCAAAGATGTCGTCGAGGCACTCCCGGTCGAACTGCTCGCTGGAGATGACGTGCTCCAGCCTCCGGCTCGTGGTGGCCAGCGTCATCAGCGATGCCCTCCATCGGCTGCCCGTCGGGCGAGCGCGGAGTGGCACCGGCGCAGCCGGTCCCGATCC
>Ga0187860_1000572_pt1 | contig 35052 bp, 29 predicted proteins | sample June2016WEW_10_4_FD_132981 | JGI IMG/M metagenome (GOLD analysis project Ga0187860, IMG submission 132981) | Peatland microbial communities from SPRUCE experiment site at the Marcell Experimental Forest, Minnesota, USA - June2016WEW_10_40 | ecosystem: Environmental > Terrestrial > Soil >...
ATCATCGAGCGCGTCATCCACGCCACGGCAGATCTCGAGTTCGCCGACTCCCTCCGGCTGACCGATGGTGCCGTGGAAGCCGGTCTGGCCGCGCTCCGGCAGGGCTGCCCGGTTGTCGCAGACGTCGAGATGGTGCTGGCCGGGATCCGGGCCGTGGGTGCCGAGTGCTTCCTCGCCGAGGCTCGCGCCACTACCGAGCCGTCGGGACTGACGCTCAGCGCCCGCGCGATCGAATTGGCGGCAATCAGGTACCCGGACGGCGCCCTGTTCGTCGTCGGCTGTGCCCCAACCGCCCTCGAGCGGCTTCTCGACCTCGTGGAAGGTGGACGCCTGAGGCCGGCGTTGGTGGTGGGGGTGCCGGTGGGTTTCGTGGGGGCGGCGGAGTCGAAGGAACGGCTGAGGTCGTTTGCCACCCTCCCGTCGATCTCGAACGTGGGCGAGCGTGGCGGCTCGGCGGTCGCTGCCGCCGTCGTCAACGCCCTGGCTCGGCTGCAGACACGATAACGGGGGGATCGGGTGTAACGCGGCCCCGATAGTAGAGACTGAAAGGCGTCGACCCCGGCGTCACCGCGCGTCACGGCGTCGCTGAACTGCTGCGATACTGAACACCCAGCCGCCCGGCACACACGCGGGGGAGGCATTCGATGAGCAAGTACGACGAGAACACTGCTTCGGACAAGCCGCAGCCGACTCACGTCGGGCGCCGTGCGGTCCTCGGCGTGGCGGGGCTCGGTGCTGTGGGGATCGCCTTCGGGGCGAGGATCGACAACACCATCGGCGGTGCGCTCACCTCTGTCAGCAACAAGCTTGGGGGCCTGGGGGCGCTCGTCCCGGGGGCTGACAACTTCCGCATCTACACGGTCACCGGATCGATCCCGACGATCTCGCCGGAGACCTACCGCCTTAGGGTTGACGGTTTGGTGGATCACCCGCTCGAGCTCTCGCTCGACGATCTACGGTCGATGCCGAGGACCAAGCTCGTCCATTACTTCCAGTGCGTCACGGGCTGGCGGGTGCAGAACGTCCATTGGGAGGGCGTGAAGCTGTCGGTCATCTTGGAGGCCGCCGGCGTGAAGAGCGGCGGAAAGGCCGTCAGCCTGTACTCCGGGGACGGCGTCTACACCGAGTCGCTGACCCTCAGCCAGGCGCACCTGCCCGACGTGCTCGTCGCCGATCGGATGATCGGGGACGACGTCGCTCCGGACCATGGTGGGCCCGTACGCCTCTACGTCGCTCCGATGTACGGCTACAAGTCGATCAAGTGGCTGGACCGGATCGAGGTCAGCAGCCAGATCATCACCGGGTATTGGGAGGAGTACGGCTACCCGATCGACGCCTGGATCGGCGGCCAAGCGTGAGCACGGACCCGGCGCCAGCGACCGGGGTTCGCACACGGACCTCGACTGCGGCTGGGACCGCGGCGGCGACGGCTGCTGCGGCTGGGACCGCGGCGGCGACGGCTCCTGCGGCTGCCGCGACTGCCGCCGCGGTTGCCGCCGCTGTGCATGCGGCGCCCAGTGTGGGCTCGGCGACCGCTGGCAGGCGGCGTAAGCACCAAGGGCCGGTCCAGCGATTCGACCGGACCGAGCGAGTCGTGCACTGGTCGACGGCGATCCTGATGCTCGAGCTGCTCGTGACGGGCACGATCCTCTACATCCCTTCGATCATGCTGCGGGTCGGGCACCGGGCGCTCGTCGAGAACATTCACGTCTACAGCGGGCTCGCCCTGCTGATGCCGCTCATCGTCGGCGTGCTCGGGCCGTGGCGTGCTCACCTCGTGGCCGACCTGCGGCGATTCGACCGCTGGACACGAGCGGACTGGGACTGGTTCCACCGGAAGGAGCGGCGATCGGCCTTGCCCGCCGGCAAGTTCAATGGGGGCCAGAAGGCCGAGGCGTCGTTATTCGGCGGCTCGATGGTCGTGATGCTCGTGACCGGCGTCCTGATGCGCTTCGCCCCTTCGTCCTGGATCACCTGGCAGCAGGGTGCGACGCTGGTTCACGATGTCGGCTTCCTCGCCGTCGCCGTGGCGGTGATCGGCCACATCTACATGGCGATGAGCCGCCCCGAGCAGCTGAAGTCGATGATCAGCGGCTACATCGACCGCAAGTGGGCTGCCCGGAACAACGCTGCGTGGCTCGATGAAGTCGACTCGGAGGCAGATCTGAAGCTGGACACGCTGCTCGCGGAGCAGGCGGAGGTTGACCAGGCGTAGGAGTCTTTCTGGGTGACGAGGCCGTTTGCTCGGTGCTGAGCCGTCGGCAGAGGTGCCCGAGCCTCGACACCCGCCCTCAGCAGGCGCCGGAATCGTCACAGACGCAGAACTCACGCGCGGCGTCATGCCAACCTCCTACGTGCGGGTTGAGGCTATTTCGCCACGGTGCACAACGTGTTCGGCGGACATGCCGCAAGATGGGTCGCCTCCAGCGAGTCCAGCACCGTCCTTGCGGTCATGCCGGTGCCGGCAAGCCCGATCTCGAGCAGCATCGGATGGGCCCCACCAAGCGCGTGAACCCACACGTAGAGGATGTCGACGTCCGGGTGCCCGCCGACGATGCAGGCTCGCAAGCCGTTGAGATCCCTGCAGACCGGCGTACCGCCTGGCCACGAACCGGTCGGCTTGACGTTGATGATCAAGCCATCGACCGGGTCCGGCGGACTTGTGGGCTGAGGAAGGGCCAAGCACTTCTCGGCCCAACCGAGGATCGAATCGCTGTCGACGACGGCAAAAGGCCCCGTCCGCGCCAAGACGAGGAACGGTCCGTTACAGCCCGGACTCTCCACATTGAATGGCCCGAGCTTTCGGCCAGCGGCCAGCCAGGCAGCGGGCACGGCGATACGCCAGCCGGGCTCGGTCATCCAGCTCCAGGACTTGGGGACCGGCGGTGCCTTGCCCGCACGGATGGCGACGTCACGTGGCGAGTACGTCAGCGTCTGGAGGATGGCTGCTGCCCCGCTGCCGGTCAGTTGGATCCGGACTCCGAGGGTGAGGTACTCGTCGGTGCCGATCTTGAGGACGTGGATGCCATTGATCGTAAGGAGATCTCCGGGCGAGGCGACGATCGAGCTCGCGTCGAGGGCGACCGACGGTCCCGGGCCGGGCCGAATTACCGGACAAAAAACTCCGCTGAAGTTCTCGTACACAGTGTCAGGAGTACCGTCCGTACACGCCTGCGGGTCGACAAACTTCCAGTTGGCCGGCACGGAGATCTGGATGTCGCCGTAGTCGACCGGCACCCAGCCCTTCGGGACGACGGGGCTCACGACCGAGGTGGTCGTCGTGCTCGTCGTTGCCCCGGGCCGGACCGTCGTACGCCGCTCGCCCCGCAGCGCCAGCACCGTCAGCGACGTGGCCGTCAGCACCACCACCAGCGCCATCACGGTAACGGCCTGGACAGCACGCCGCCGGCGGCGCCGGGCGATGGCGAGCACCGCTGCCCTCTGCATGGTCCTGCCGAGCATCGCATCTCGATCGAGGGGTGGGGTGAGGTCAGGAGGGTTCATGGGTTTCGGCTTTCTGGACAGGCAAGAAACTGGCCTCGTCTCCCAACTCCGTGCGCAACCGGGCGAGGCCGCGGTGCACGTGAACCTTGACGGTGCCGGGTGTGCACCCGAGCACGAGGGCGACCTCTTCGTTCGTGAGGCCCACGATGTGCGTGAGCACGACCGCCTCACGCTGGCGGCGGGAGAGCTTGCGGAGCGCCGGCACGAGCGTCACCCGCAGAGTCGCCGTGTCCATCTCGTCCCGCGCCGGCGCCGGCGTCTCGAAGCGGCGCTCACGGCCGGCCTTGCGGACCTGGTCGTAGGCGACGTTGGCCGTGACCCGGAGTACCCAGGCGTCCCGATAGGTCAGCGTGCGGACACGGTCCCACTCGACGTAGGCCCGGGCGAGCGCCTCCACGGCAGCATCCTCGGCGGCAGGGCGGTCGTTCAGCAGTCCTGTCGCAAGGGCCACCGCCCTCGGCAGGAGCCGGTCGAAGAAGTGCTCGAAAGCCTCACCCTCGCCCCCCAACGGGTCACCGTTCGCGATCTCGATCCTCGTTTCCACCCTGGCTGACGCCGACATCAAGGAGTAATCGTCTGGGGCGGCATGATTGGTTGACGCGGGGATCACACCTTCATCGAAGGTGCCCGAGCTGGTGGCGGTCTCTCAGAGGCCGAGCTCAGCCTCCACCTCGGCGGTGTGCTCCCCGAGCAACGGAGGAGCGATCCGGTAGGTGGGGGGTGTGCGGGAGAAACCCATCGGGTTTCTGACCTGGGCCTCCACGCTCGCCTCGGCCGCCGCGGCATTGCGAGCCTCCCCGGAGCGAGGAAGCCGCACCACCGGCTCCAGTCCTACCTGCTCAGCCAGCGCGAATGCCTCGGCGATGTCGTTCACGGGGCCGCAGGGGATGCCGGCCTCCTGCATCCGCGGGATCCACTCCGCCGCCGGACGCTGGTGCAGCTGGGCCTGGAGGATCGCCAGCATCTCCGTCCGGTTGGCGACCCGGTCGGCGTTGGATCGGAAGCGGTCGTGAGAGGCCATCCATGGGACGCCGAGGACCTCGGCGAGAGCGGCGAACTGACTGTCGTTGCCGACCGCGACGACCAGCATGCGGTCTGCCGCGTGCAGCGTCTCGTACGGGGCGATGCTCGGGTGCCGGTTACCCATCGGTTGGGGCACGCGCCCCGTCGTGAGGTAGGTGGCCGCCTGGTTGATCAATGCCGAGAGCAGCGCGGAAAGGAGCGGGACCTCGACCCGCTGGCCCCGGCCCGACCGTTCCCGCTCGAAGAGGGCAGCGAGGATCGCGTTCACGGCGAACTGGGCGGTGAGGACGTCCACGACGGCGACGCCCACCTTGCGCGGCTCGCCGCCGGGGTCGCCGGTGACCGACATCAAGCCGCCGACTGCCTGGACCAAGAAGTCGTACCCGGGAAGTGCCGCCCCCTCCCCCGACGTCCCGAAACCCGACACCGAGCAGTACACGACTCTCGGATTCACCTCGGCGATCTCGTCGTAGCCGATGCCGAACTTGCCGGCCGTGCCGGGGCGGAAGTTCTCGACCACCACGTCGGCGCGCGCGGCCAGCAGCCGGGCCTTGCGCCGGCCTTCGTCGGTGCCGAGATCCCAAGCCACGCCTCGCTTGTTGCGGTTGATGCTCAGGTAGTAAGAGCTCTGGCCGTCGACGAAGGGCGGGCCAAAGCCGCGTGTGTCGTCGCCCGCGCCGGGTCGCTCGACCTTGATGACGTCGGCACCGAGGTCCCCGAGGAGCATCGTGGCGTACGGCCCGGCCACCACCCGGGAGAAGTCAGCGACGAGGATCCCCTGCAGCGGCCCGGCGTGCCCGGTTCCGTTGACGTCAGCCCGTTCGCCGCCCGGCGGCAGGTCGGTCACCGCTCGTCGAAGGCGAGCTGTTCGGCCAGCATGCCTGCAACCGATCCAGCCACGATGTCCTCACCCACGAGTTGGGCGCCGGCCTCCGCCATCGCACGAAGTGCCTGCTCGGTCGTCGCGGGTGCGACGCCGGCGGTCGCCTCGACGAGCACCCGCACCTGGAAGCCGAGCTGGAGGGCATCGAGGACCGTCGCTCTCACGCAGTGGTCTGTTGCGATGCCGCAGACGTCGAGCCGGTCGATGCCGTGGTCGAGGAGCCAGGTGGCAAGCGCTGTGCCGCTGGCGTCTTGACCCTCGAAGGCGGAGTACGCCGCTTCCTCGGCCCCCTTGTCGAACACCGAGTCCCAGTTAACGGCAGCGATCGCCGGGTGCAACTCGGCCCCCTCGCTGCCGCGGACGCAGTGGACGGGCCAAGACGTCTCGAAGTCCGGTAGGGCTCCGTGCTGGGCGAAGTGCGTGCCAGGGTTGACGTGCCGGTCCCGGCTGGCGATCACGGCCGCGTAGGCGGGGCGCTCTGCGTCGATCAGCTGGGCGATGCGCCACGCCACAGCGTTGCCGCCAGCGACCGCGAGGGACCCATCCTCGCAAAAGTCCCGCTGCACGTCGACGACGAGCAGGGCGACAGAGGGCGACGCCGGCTGGGGTGTGGGCGGCTGGCCACGCGAGTCCGACTGCGCCGGTTGCGCCGACTGCGCCGACTGCGCCGACTGCGCCGACTGCGCCGACTGCCCCGACTGCGCCGGATGCGCCGGTTGCGCCGGCTGCGCCGGATGCGCCGGATGCGCCACCTTGGGCGTAGCGGTGCTGTCGGCCACCGGCCCAGCGCTGCGGCCGGCCCCGGGCCGGATCTCCCGGACCGTCGCCAACGGGCGATCAAACGGGCGATCAGCGGCGCTCCTCTCCCGGCTCGGCGTGGCGGCGTGACCGTACCGGGTCGGGATGAGCGGCGACCCCGGGTTCAAGTCGAACGCCTCGGCGCCGAGCTCTCGGAGCGACCAGCGATGGTGCTCGCGCGACTCGATGAGGCTCGGAGGATCCTCGACCGGTATCCCGCCGGAGATCAGCCGTCGTTGCAGGTCGCGGGCAGCCCAGCCTTCGGGGAGCTCGTCCGGCAGCTCTCCCGGCACACCGGACAGCGTGCCATCCATGCGGTCGCCGGAACCATGGTGGTCGCCGTCGGCGTTCGCTGAGTCGCCGGACATGGGGCGCACGAACTCGACGCGGGCCCGGCCTTCGTCGTCGATCCAGCGCGAGGCGTGCTTGCGGGCACCGAGGGTGTGTTTGGCCGGGGAGCGTTTCTCGACGGGGTGCAGCTCGGCCAGGCGACCGTTCTCGGAAGCGACGGCGACCAGCTTGTAGACGAACCCAGCCGTCGCCGCACCCGACCCCGTCACCATCCGCGTACCGACCCCGTAGGAGTCCACCGGAGCACGGGCGAGGGCAGCGATCGAGTACTCATCGAGGTCCGACGTGATCACGATCGCGGTCGCCGTCGCGCCCAGCTCGTCGAGCAGTGCACGTGCCTTCAGCCCCTGGTCGAGAAGGTCCCCCGAGTCGAGGCGGATCGCGCCCGGCCCGTCCGCGCCGCGCTCCCGGGCCAGCTCGACCCCCGTCCGGATGGCGGTATCGACGTCGTAGGTGTCGACGAGCAGGGTCGTGCTCGTTCCCATCGAGTCCAGTTGGGCGGCGAAGGCCGTGCGCTCATCGGCGTGGGCCAGTATGAACGCGTGAGAGGCCGTCCCGGCTGTCGGCACGCCGTAAGCGCGGCCCGCCTCCAGATTCGAGGTCGATGAGCAACCCGCCACGTAGGCCGCCCGAGCCGCCGAGATCGCCGCCAGCTCGTGCATGCGGCGCGCGCCCATCTCGATCACCGGCCGGCCCTCGGCAGCGCCCACCATCCTGGAGGCAGCCGCTGCGACAGCCGAGTCGTAGTTGAGGATCGACAGGACGAGCGTCTCCAGCAGCACCGTCTCGCCGAACGTCGACTCGAGGGTGACCACCGGGCTTCCCGGGAAGTAGCACTCCCCCTCGGCATACGCGTCGAGATCGCCCGAGAAACGGAACGACCGCAGCCACTCCCCCGTCACCTCCGACACGATGCCTTCACCCACGAGCCAAGCGACTTCGTCACCGCCGAAGCGGAAGCGATCCAGGGCATCGGCCAGGCGACCCACGCCGGCCAGGACGCCGTAGCGGCGGCCCGGGGGAAGGGACCTCGCAAAGACCTCGAAGACCGCTCGCCGCCCGGCGATGCCTGATTCGACAGCGGCGTCGAGCATGGTCAGCTCATAACGATCCGTGAGCAATGCGGTCGACGGGGGCGGGTCCATCACCTGGCTCACGCTAGGTCACGCCAGCGACATCGGCGACCGTCGGTGTAAGTGGCCGGCTACTGGCCGGACGTGATGGTGTCCTTCAGGCTGATGATGCGCTGAACCGACGCCTCCACCCGGGTCATCGAGAGCTGCCCGGAGGAGACACCCTGCTCGAGGTCGGCCAGCGCGGCGGAGAATTCAGACGCAGTGGTGATCATTGCCATGTCAGCGCCGGCTTCGATGGCCTTCACGACTGCTTGCGGACCGGTCTCACCGGCGTCTTTGATGGCGCCGGCGTCCAGGCTGTCCGTGAGGATCACCCCGGTGAAGCCCATAGATCGCAGGTACCGATACGCGGCGGGGTTCATCGACGCCGGCGTGCTCCCCCAGTCCGGCTCCGTGACGTTGCTCATCATGACCACCGGGACGCTGTCGTTGATCGCCCGCCCGAAGGGAATCAGATCGTCCTTCACCAGCTGCGAGAGTGGGGGATCGGTGGCCGATCCGGTATCGGTGTCACCGTTCGCATGACCGAGGCCGGGGAAGTGTTTCGCGACGGGGATGTCGCCCCCTGCTCGCAGGCCGTCGATGAACGCGAGCCCGTAGGCCGCAGCGATGGTGCCGTGCTCAGAGAACGAGCGCTCGTTCTCCTCGTCGATCGTGTCAGTGGCGCTGGCGGTATCGAGCACCGGCGCCAGGTCCATGTCGACGCCAAGGGCCGACATGGCCGATCCCTGCTGTGTCAGGAGCCCACGGACCTGTGCCGTCGTCATCTGCTCAGCCATCTGGCGAGGCCACGGCATGGGACCGATGACGTTCGCCAGTCGTGCGATCTCACCACCCTCCTCGTCGGTGGCAGTAAAGAGGGGCTCGTGCGCCGCCTGTTCCAGCCGCGCAAGGCCGGATTTGATCGCAGGGCCGGACCCGGCGGAAGGAGCCCCGAGGAACACCACGCCGCCCGCGCCCGCCTCGACCGCTTGGGTGGACGCGCCGATGCTGGAGAACTCGCCGGCAACCATGATCAGCTGAGCGAGCAGCTGATCCTCGGTCCAACCGCTCGGCAGTGACGCGGTCGTCGTCGGCGCCACGGTCGTCGTCGGCGCCACGGTCGTCGTGGTCGTAGCCGCTCGGGCGGTCGACGGCGCAACCGTCGTGGTGGTGACACGCGCTGTCGTCGAAGATGTACCGACCGTCGCAGGCGTGCTCGCGCAGCCAGCCGCGAGCAGCGCCGCCCCAGCGGAGACCGCCAGCCATCTTGCGGCACAGCGCCGCGATGCCCGGCGGTCATGCCGTCTCATCACATCAGGCTGTCACGCCTGCTTGCCCGCAAGGTGGCAACGGAGGCGCCCCGCCGCCAGCAGCTCAGTCTCAGCCGAAGCTCGCTCCGCTGCCTGCGTAACGGGCGAGCTGCCGGCTGTGGCCGACGAGCACGCCATCCTCGCTCCACAGCTCGCCACTCTCCTCGACGTAACCGCCCGCCAGCAGGTGGGTGACGAAGCGGGCATAGAGCCAGCCCGGCGGGACCCGGTTGCGCCAGTGGACGGTCAGCTCGAGGGTCGGCGCGCCCGCTTCATCCGGCCTCATAGTCCGGGAGAACACCGCCGGCGGCCAGCAATCGAGAAACAACGGCACACACAGCGCATCCGCCGGCCTCCCGTCGGCCAGCCGCGTCCACCCACCGGTTCGGGCGTCACCGGGCTCGGCCCGGTGGAAGAAGATGTCGTCGGATCGGGCGATCCGCGTGTCGAGGCGGCTCCACAGCGACACCGACTCGTTGGGTGCCGACACCCGGCGCACGGCGCTCGACTGCTCCGGGCCGGGAACGTCCGGGGCGGGAGGTGAGAAGTCGAGCGGTCCCGCCTCGCGAAGCCGGCCAGTGAGCACGAGCCCCGTCAGCCGGATCTCGGAGGCGGCCGCGTCGCCGGGAGCCGCCTGCAGCAGCTCGAATCGGTAGGTCGCATGCCCCCGACCGACCCGCATCGGCGTGACCTGGACCTCGGCACGACCCGGCATCGGGCGGGTGAGGTAGTGGATGGTCATCGAAAGCGGATCGGGCAACTCGCTCGCGGCGGTGACGCCACGAAGGCAAAACGCCGCCAGGTAGCCGCCATTCATCCCGATGCCGACGTTCCAGCGCTCGACGAGGTCCCCGGCGTACCGCCCGCCACCCAATGGCGACAGCTGCGTGTCGGCGTCGAGCTCGTACTGCCCGCCCAGTCGGCCCACTTCTCGAGGCTACTGGACGCTCGGCGGTTCGAGGCGGAGCCGGTTGCGACAATTGGTGCCACGTGAGCCGTCCCGAACAAACTGCCGCCGATGATCATCGCTCAGCTCGCCACGGCCGCGACCGCAGTCCGCCTCACGCTGCACGTCCTGGCGGCGTCCGTCTGGGTGGGCGGCCAACTCGTCGTCGCCGGGCTGCTCCCGACGATCCGATCGCTCGGTCCAGATGCGGCGAAGAAGATCGCCCAAGCCTTCGGGCGCCTGCAGTGGCCGGCCTACGCCGTCCTCGTGCTCACAGGTCTGTGGAACGTGTCGGTGACCCGAAAGGGGCAGGGGTCTGCCTGGCAGGTCGTCCTCGGGGTGAAGATCACGGTGGTGGCCCTCGCCGGCCTGGCGGCGTTCCTCCACCAGCGCTCGACCTCCCGCAAGGGCCTGGCGATCTGGGGCGCCATCGCGGGGTTGTCCTCGCTCGGCGCCCTCGCCCTCGGCGTGCTGCTCGCCGGCTGAAGCTCAGGCGCTCACCGCGGCCTCGACCCGGGCAGCGGCGGCACACAGCAGCCCCTCGGCTCCCGGCAGCCCGACGAGCTGAAGGCTCGCCGCCGGCCGGCCAGGCTCAGCCACCGGCACCGGCAGTGAGATCGCCGGGAAGCCGGCGAAGTTCACCGGCGCCGTCAGCACATTGAAGCCCCCGGCCGCTCCGAACTCCTCCAGCCTCGGTGGCCGCACGGCAAGCGTCGGGAGCACCAGGATGCCATGGCGCCCAACCAGCTCGGCCAGCTCCGCCGTCCAAGCGAGCCCGGCAGCTCGATCAGCCTTCAGCGTTGCGGCATCGATCCCGCTGCCGGCGAGGAGCCTGGCCCGGATCTCGTCGCTCACGCCGGCACCGCTGTCGATGTCGAGCAGGTGATGGTCGCACCGCCACGCCTCTTCCACGAGCACCCGTTGCTGGGCGGCCCAGGCCGCTTTCCAGCTCGCGATGGCGACGGGCTCCACCGCGAGACCAGCGGCGGCCAAGGCTGCGTCGACCGCTGCCTCGATCACGGGATCCACGTCGACCGCCGGCGCCAGCACGACCCGCCCGACGACGCCGGGCACCTCCTCGTCGCGCAGCTCGACACCCAGCATCGCCATCCCGAGGACGACACGGCGCACATCAACGGCCAGCAGGCCGACGGAGTCGAAACTCGGCGCGAGCGGCCAGACGCCGTCCAACGAGATCAGCCCGTGCGTGGTCTTCAGGCCGACGACGCCGCAGCACGCAGCAGGAATCCGCACGGACCCACCCGTGTCGGTGCCAAGGGCGACGTCCGCCTCCTCGACGGCGGCGGCAACGGCCGAGCCCGAGGACGACCCACCCGGCACACGGCCGGGATCGGCGGGGTTCGCCGGTGTCCCGAACCACGGGTTGATCCCACTCGTACCGAATGCCAGCTCGTGGAGGTTCGTCTTGCCCACGAGCCGGCCACCTGCCTGCCGGATGGCGGTGATGCAGAGCGCGTCGCGGCCGGCCGGAGGACTGTGGTCGGCGAGCGTGCGGCAACCCGCGGTGGTGACCGATCCCTCCACGTCGATGAGATCCTTCACCGCGACCGTGGGCCCCTCGCCGGGTCCCGCCGGCCAACGATCCAGCCACGTCACCACGATGGGAACCTTACGGCACCACCTCCGGACATAGGATTCCCGGCATCAGTGACCTCTTGACGCGCCTCAGGGACCGGGACTGGCGGCTCACGCCCCAGCGCCGTGTCGTCGCCGAGGTCCTCGACGGCGAGCACGTCCACCTCACCGCCGAAGCCGTACACGCTCGCGCCCAGGAGCGCCTTCCGGAGATCAGCCTGGCGACCGTCTACAACACGCTGAACGAGCTGGTGCAGATGGGCGAGGTGATGGAAGTTCCCGGCGCAGGGGGCGCACGGCGCTACGACCCGAACGCCCACGTCGTCCACCACCATCTCGTGTGCACGAGTTGCGGCGAGCTGTGGGACGTGATGCGTGAGTCCGGTGCAGCCGTCTCGCTCGGCGAGCCCGACCGGAGGGGCTTCCGGGTGACCGGGATGGACATCGTCTTCCGCGGCTTGTGCTCGGCATGCCAGTAGCGCCGGAGTCCTCTGGCGGAGTCCTCTGGCCTGACGCTCGTCCGGCCTGGCAGCCTGGTGAGATGAGCGAGACCACGAGCCTGTCGCCGCAGAGCGTCGACCCTTCCGAGCCGACGTTCTGGACCCAGCCGATCAGCGAACGGGCGGCGGCGTTCGATCTCCTTCGCCAGCAGCCTGGGCTGCCGTTCTTCTCCGAGCCAGAGGCGGGTGAGCTGCCGGTGGGGCCGGGTTTCTATGCGGTGACGCGTTTTCGCGACATCGTCGAGGCTTCCAAGCGGCCGGCCTTGTTCTGCTCCGGCCGTGGCGCCACGTCGATCATCGACGTCCCGGCGGAGTTCCGGGAGTTCTACGGGTCCATGATCGAGCTGGACGATCCGCGCCACGCCCGGATGCGCCGCATCGTCTCGCGGGCGTTCACCCCGGCGGTGACCAAGCGCCTCGAGCAACACGTCGAGGAGGTGGCGGCCGACATCGTGTCCGCCGTGATCGACCGTGGCGAGTGTGACTTCGTCACCGAGGTCGCCGCCCAACTGCCGCTGCGTGTGATCTGCGAGATGATGGGCGTGCCACAGACCGCTTGGCCGTTCGTGCTCGACCGCACGAACATCATCCTCGGCGCCGGCGATCCCGAGTACATCCCGTCGGAGGACATGATCTTCGGCGAGCTGATACGAGCCGGCCAGGAATTGGCGGACCTCGTCGCCGAGCTGGGCACCGACCGCGCCGCCAAAGAGCGTCACGACGTCGTATCGGATCTCGTGAACGCCGAGATCGATGGGGAGCGGTTGACGCCAGAGGAGCTCGCCAGCTTCTTCATCCTGCTCGTGACCGCCGGCAGCGAGACGACTCGCAACGCCATCGCCTGGGGGCTCCACTGGCTCACCGAGCACCCCGACCAGCGTGCGATCTGGGAGGCGGACTTCGAGGCCGTGGCGCCCACCGCCGTCGACGAGATCGTCCGCTTGGCGAGCCCGGTGATCCAGATGCGGCGGACGGCCACCTGCGACGTCGTCCTCGGCGGCCAGCAGCTGCACGACGGGGACAAGGTCGTCCTCTACTACTGGGCGGCCAACCGGGATGGGGTCGTCTTCACGGACCCGCACCGTTTCGACGTGCGGCGCGCCGACAACCGGCACCTCGGCTTCGGAGCACCCGGCCCGCACTTCTGCCTCGGTGCCCACCTCGCCCGCCGGGAGATCACCGTGATGTTCCGCGAGCTCTTCCAGCGCGTGCCGGACATCGAGGCAAGCTCTCAGCCGGTGAGGTTGAGGTCGGACTTCATCAACGGCGTGAAACACCTGGACTGCCGGTTCACTCCAGGCGGGAACGCCCGGGACTGAAGCTCAGCTCTCCTCGACCCAAGGGAGCCTCGCCCGCGCCGGCCCACCTGGCCCCACCATCGCTTTCATCGCCGAGAGCACCGTCGCCGGCCGGACCACGACGAGCTCCACCAGCGGCTCGGTCCACGGGAGCGGGACCGGCTCATCGACGGCGAAGAGATGCTCGGTGTCGACCCACACCGTCCCGCGACCGGGCAGGACTGCAAGGCGAGCGCCTTGAGCCACCCAGCGAAGTTTCGGCGGAGTCGGGGCCTTGAGCCCAGCCGACCGCCTGATCCGCCTGGTCCCCCACGCCTTTTCGCCGAGGATCTCCTCGATCGGCTTGGGCTTGACGACGCAGACGAACACGCCCGAGTCACCCAGCTCCCGCTCCACAGAGCGCAGATCTGCGTCGCTCACGTCGCCCGATCCGACGAGATCAAAACGTCCCCGCTCCACCAGATACCAGTCCGCCCCAGTGGCCAAACGGATGGACTTGGCGCGACGTTGCTGGTCCGCCAAGCCGGCCGGCGGGATCATCGTCATCGAGGTAGCCCACTGCTCAGCACTGGCTTCATCATGGCGCGGCAGGCCCCGTCGCGAGTATCCCCCACCCGAAAAGACGGGTCCGATACCGTCATCCTGCGCACGATCACATGGCATCAGCGCGAGGTTGATGCCGGCAACACGGCGCGGGTAGGTCGGCAGCGATGTTGGGACGTGACAGGAGCCGAAGCTGATGGCTGGATCTTCCGCGCACGCGCGCCGGCAACCGAACGCGCTTCAGCGCTTGCAGTCCAAGGTTGCGCTGTGGTGGCGGCAGCTGGACCTCAAAGGTCGGATCGCAACGTCGGTGGCCGGGGCGCTCGTCGTCGCGTTGATCGCCACTGGCGTGGTCTCCCTCTCGGGCTCGAGTGGCAAGGCCGCCCTGCCGACCACGACCACGAGCACCACGACCACGAGCTCCACGACGACTGTGCCCCAACCCCACGTGGTCTCCCATGTCTGCCCGCTGACCGGCACCCCCGCCATCCACGGGAAAGTGCCGGACCGACCTGCGCTCGGTGTCAAGATCGGCAACGACCCGGACGCCCGGCCCCAGACCGGCTTGCCGGACGCCGACATCGTCTACGAGGAGATGGCAGAAGGCGGAATCACCCGCTACCTCGCCATCTTCCAGTGCAGAGTGCCGCCGGCGATCGGGCCGACGCGCTCGGTCCGTTGGGACGACTGGCACATCCTCGCCTCGTACCACAAGCCGATCCTGGCGTTCGCCGGTGGGATCGATCCGTGGGAGGCGATGGTGAGTCAGCTCGCTTCGGAAGGGAAGCTGTTCGACGCCAACGGGTTGTCGGAGCCGCAAGCCAATGCCTACTACCGCATGTCGAATCGGTCTCCGCCGGAGAACTACTACACGTCTGGCGCGGCGCTCTGGAAGCTGGACGCTGCGAACCGCACGCCACCGCCACGCCAGTTCCTGTACACGGCAGGCACGCCGCACGAGGCGGCTGTTGCGGCCGGAGCGACAGTCTCGGGCTTTGACGACGCCTCCACCGTCCAATGGAAGTGGGATGCCCGGGCAAAACTCTGGATGCGATACGTCGGCGGCGTTCCCGATGTCGACAGCTCGGGCTCGCAGCTGCACGCCACGAATGTGATCATCGAGCTCGTCGACACCCAGCCCGGCCCGTATGCCGAGAGCGGTACCGTGCCTGACGTCGAAAGCATCACCGAGGGCAGCGGGCCGGCGTGGATCCTCCGCGACGGCAAGGTCGAGATAGGAACGTGGAGCACACCGGCGTACGGCGCCCTCACGACGTTCCGTTTCACCGGCGGCGAGCTCATGACGCTCGCTCCAGGGAACACCTGGGTCGAGCTCGTGCCCAACCAGCGTTACCCGGTCTCGATCCAGCACTGATCACCGCTCCGTTACCCTCCGGGGCTCACCCCGGGGCTCACCCCGGGACCGGGCTTGTCCCTGGCTCGGCCCAGCGACGAGCGTCCCCAGGGCCGGCATGACAGACTCCCGGGTCGGCTGGGGAGGCAGAATTGAATCGACAAAGGGGTGTGATTCGATGAAAGTGCTGCTCGTCGGCGCAGGCGGAGTCGGGGAGGCGGCGGCCGTCATGATGGGTGGCCGCGGGTTCGTGGAAGGCCTCATCGTCGGGGACATCGCGGCGGACCGCGCCACCCGAGTTGCCGCCCGAGCAACCGCGGCCGGCCACGACACGCCGGCCGAAGGCATCCGACTCGACGCCGGCGACTCAAAGGCCATCGCAGCGGTCGCCCGGGCCAAGGGTGTGGACGTGATCTTCAACGCCTGCGACCCGCGCTTCGTGCCGAGCATCTTCCAAGCCGCCATCGAGGCCGATACCGACTACCTCGACATGGCCATGTCGCTCTCGCTCCCGCACCCGGAGGCCCCCTACGAGCAGGTCGGAACGATCCTCGGGGAGCATCAGTTTGCCGCTCACGACGACTTCGTCCGGCGCGGGCGCCTCGCTCTCGTCGGCTGCGGCGTCGAGCCCGGCCTGTCCGACGTCTTCGCTCGGTACGCCTCCGACCATCTGTTCGAGGCAATGGACGAGGTCGGTGTCCGAGATGGTGCGAACCTCGTGGTCGAGGGCTTCGACTTCGCCCCGACGTTCAGCATCTGGACAACGATCGAAGAGTGCCTCAACCCACCGGTCATCTTCGAGCGGGACCGCGGCTGGTTCACCACGCCGCCGTTCTCCGAGCCCGAGGTGTTCGACTTCCCTGAGGAGATCGGTGAGATCACCTGCGTGAACGTCGAGCACGAAGAGGTCTTCCTGATCCCTCGCTGGCTGGAAGTGGGTCGGGCGACGTTCAAGTACGGCCTCGGCGATGAATTCATCGACGTGCTCGAGACGCTGCACCGCCTCGGCCTCGACTCGACCCGGCCCGTCACGGTACGGGGCCATGAGGTCTCTCCTCGCGATGTGGTGGCAGCCTGTCTGCCTGATCCTGCGACGCTCGGTGACAAGATGAGCGGCCGCACCTGCGCCGGCACCCACGTGCGCGGCACGGGCAAGGACGGCAACTACCGCCAGGTGTACCTGTATCACGTGTCCGACAACGAGGAGACGATGGGACGTCACGGCTGCCAAGCCGTGGTCTGGCAGACGGCGATCGCGCCGGTGACCGCTCTGGAGCTTCGGGCACACGGCCAGTGGCAAGGCGCCGGCGTTCTCGGGTGCGAGGCGTTCGACTCCGTGCCGCTGCTCGACATGTGCACGGCCTACGGCGAGCCCTGGCACCTCCGGGACGAAGCGCCCGCCTGAGCCACACTCCGGCCTCGGCCGGGCGCTGCCAGCTGGGCTCGCGCCAGCTCGCCCGCTCGCCCGCTCGCCGTTACGACCTGAGCGCCTCCAGGCGGGCATAGTCAATTTCCAAAACTCTTACTTATCGATAAGTTAGAACTCTCGAAATCAAGAACATGCCATGCCCACCCCGAAAGGCGGTTCGTGCCGAGCTCAGCTCGACGTCGGGAACCCCAACTGCACGCCACCGTGGCTCGGGTCGAGCCATCGAGACGTCACGACCTTGCCCCGCGTGTAGAAGTGGACGGCATCTCTTCCGTAGGCGTGAGTGTCGCCGAACAGCGACGCCTTCCAGCCGCCGAACGGGTAGTACGCCACCGGGACGGGGATCGACACGTTGACGCCTACCATCCCCGCCTCCACCTCATGCTGGAAGCGCCGTGCGGCTCCGCCGTCGTTCGTGAAGATGGCGGCGCCGTTGCCGTAGGGGTTGGCGTTGACAAGCTCGAGCGCCTCGTCGTAGGAAGCTGCCCGCACGATCGCGAGGACCGGCCCGAAGATCTCGTCGCGGTAGACGCTCATGTCGGCCGTCACGTGATCGAGCAGCGTCGGCCCGAGAAAGAAACCCTCCCCCTCCGCCGCCTCATGCTCCCGCCCGTCCAGCACCACCACGGCGCCCTCGGAGGCGCCGGCGGCGACGTAAGAGGCCACCTTGTCGCGGTGCTCGCGGGTCACGAGCGGGCCCATGTCGGAGCTGGTCTCCGAGGCGGGACCGACCTCGATGTCGCGGATGCGGTCGACGATGAGGCTCACGAGCTCGTCGGCGGCGGGCTCGACGGCGACCACGACCGACACCGCCATGCAGCGCTCGCCGGCCGACCCGAACCCTGCCGAGACGGCCGCGTCCGCGGCCATCTCCAGCGAGGCGTCGGGCAGCACGACCATGTGGTTCTTCGCACCGCCGAGCGCCTGCACGCGCTTGCCGTGGCGGGTGCCGGTCTCGTAGACGTAGCGGGCGATCGGCGTGGAGCCGACGAAGCTCACCGCCCGCACGTCCGGGTGCTCCAGCAACCGGTCGACCGCCACCTTGTCGCCCTGCACGACGGAGAAGACTCCGCCCGGCAGCCCGGCCTCGGCCAGCAGCGACGCCAGCACGAGAGATGCGGACGGGTCCTTCTCGCTCGGCTTCAGCACGAAACAATTCCCGCACGCCAAAGCCACCGGGAACATCCACATCGGCACCATGGTTGGGAAATTGAACGGCGTGATGCCGGCGACGACTCCGAGGGGCTGGCGGAGCGAGTACGTGTCCACGTTCGTCGAGACGCTCTCGGAGTAGCCGCCCTTCAGGAGATCGGCGATGCCGCAGGCGAACTCCACGACGTCGAGCCCGCGGGCAACCTCGCCCATCGCGTCGGCGTGTGTCTTGCCGTGCTCCGACGCGATCGCCGCAGCGATCTCGTCCCGGCTGCGGTCCACCAGTTCCCGGAACGCGAACATGACCCGGATGCGCTCGGCGAGCGACGAGTGCCGCCAGGTCCGCCACGCTGCGACGGCGGACGCCACGGCCTCGTCGACGACCGCGACCGAGGCCAGCTCGACCGCAGCCGTCTGCGTGCCGGTGGCGGGGTCGAACACCGGCCCGAAGCGCCCGGCCGCCTCCGGCGAGGCGCCGCCGGAGGCGGCTCCATCGCCCGCGTAGGCGGCAAACGACTTGCCGCCGACCCAGTGCGAGATCTGCCTCATCACATTCAGTCGATCGCGCTCATGACGTGCTTGATCCGCGTGTAGTCCTCGAGCCCGTACATGGACAGGTCCTTGCCGTAGCCCGATTTCTTGTAGCCGCCGTGCGGCATCTCGGCCACGAGCGGGATGTGCGCGTTGATCCAGACACACCCGAAGTCAAGGCCTTTCGCCATCCGCATGGCGCGGGCGTGATCTTTCGTCCAGACGCTCGAGGCAAGCCCGAACGGGACGCCGTTCGCCCATTTCAGCGCCTCGTCCTCGTCGGAGAACCGCTGCACGGTGATCACCGGGCCGAAGATCTCCTCCTGGATCATCTCGTCGTCCTGACGGAGCCCTGCCACCACCGTCGGCTCGAAGAAGTAGCCGCGCTCGCCGACGTGATGGCCGCCGTTCAGCACCTCCGCATGTGACGGCGTCCGCTCGATGAATCCGCTCACCTGCGCCAGCTGGTTCACATTGTTGAGGGGGCCGTACAGCGCGTCCTCGTTCTCGGGCGGACCGGTGACGGTACCCTTGGCTTGGGCGACGAGCGCCGAGACGAAGTCGTCGTGGATGCCCGGACCGGCGAGCACCCGCGTCGCCGCCGTGCAGTCCTGGCCGGCATTGAAGTAGCCGGCGATGGCGATCGTCTCCGCCGCCTTCTCGAGGTCGGCGTCGTCGAAGACGACCACGGGTGCCTTGCCGCCGAGCTCGAGATGGCACCGCTTGACGTCGCGGGCGGCATCCAGGGCCACTTCGATGCCGGCGCGCACTGATCCGGTGATCGACACCATGGCGGGCGTCGGATGGGAGACGAGCGCACGCCCGGTGTCGCGATTGCCGCACATCACGTTGAAGACGCCCGGCGGGAGGAACTCACCCATGATCTCGCCCATCAAGACCGTTGAAGCGGGGGTCCAGTGCGCCGGCTTGAGCACCGTCGTGTTCCCAGCCGCGATGGCAGGTGCCCACTTCCACACCGCCATCATCATCGGGTAGTTCCAGGGCGTGACCTGGGCGCACACTCCGACCGGCTCGCGCCGGATCATCGAGGTGTACCCGTGCATGTACTCGCCCGCCGAACGCCCCTCGAGCACCCGGGCCGCCCCGGCGAAAAAGCGGATCTGGTCGATCATCGGGGGGATCTCCTCCGACATCGTGAGCCCGATCGGCTTGCCCGTGTTCTCGCTCTCAGCCGCGACGAGCTCCTCCGCCCGAGCCTCCATGGCGTCGGCGATCTTGAGCAGGGCCATCGAGCGCTCCGACGGCGTGGTCGCCTTCCACGACTCGAAGGCCTTTGCGGCTGCCTCGAACGCCGCGTTCACGTCCTCGGCACCCGACAGCGGCGTGGTGGCGTACGCCTCGCCGGTGCTCGGGTTGATCACCTCGATGGTCTCACCATTCTTGGCATCGACGAACTCGCCGCCGACGAAGTTCTGCAGCTTCCGCAACCCTTTGGCGTTCTCGCTTGCCACGACTTCCCTCCGTGTCTGTTGACCTGCCTCGTTGACCCGGCGGCGCCGTCCTTGCCGGACATGCTCGGCCGCGCCCTACGGGCTCGATCCTGACAGAACTACAGCCTGGCCACAAGGCCGGGTATCGGACCTGAGCAACTGATTCCGTCGGTCCCGGTCATCGTGGCCATGGAATCCGCAGCTGTCGGTTCCAGTGGCTTCGGAGCCAGCAGCCGTTGCAAGCCGGGCGAGGTAGCGTGGCTCGTGCCCGATCCCGACTCGTCCTGGCGCCGCATCTCCTACTGGTTCGACAACCTCCCCGGCCCGGTCACGCCGAGACAACCACTGCCGGGCGACCTCGAAGCCGACGTCGTCATCGTCGGTGCCGGCTACACGGGCATGTGGACGGCGTACTACCTCTCGGCCATCGACCCAGGCCTCCGGGTGGCGGTACTCGAGCGGGAAGTGGCGGGTTACGGCGCCTCGGGACGAAACGGCGGGTGGTGCTCGGCGTTCTTCGCCGTCTCGCCCGAGAGCCTCACGAAGTCGTACGGCCTCGACGCCATGGGTGCCATGCAGCGGGCCATGCAGCACTCCGTCGACGAGGTCGGGGCGGCGGCGGCGGCCGAGGGCATCGACTGCGCCTACCGCAAGGGCGGCACCGCCAGCCTCGCCCGCTCGGCTGCCCAGCTCGCTTCGTACAAGGCTGACCTCGACGGCTACCGGGCGCTCGGAATTGGCGACGACGACGTCGTCTGGTGCGACGCCAAGGGTGCCACCGATCTGGTCAGCGCGACCGGTGTGCTCGGCGGTCTGTTCACGCCACATTGCGCGTCGCTCGATCCTGCCCGTCTCGCCCGGGGCCTCGCCGAGACGATCGAGGGGCGCGGCGTCCGCATCTACGAACAGACGGCGGTCACCCGCGTGCAGCCCGCCGGACCGAACGGCGCCAGTCAGCGGATCGAGACGCCGCACGGCCGGGTGCGCGCACCGGTCGTCGTCATCGCCACCGAGGGCTACACCGCCCAGCTGCCGGACCGCCGACGGCGGGTCGTGCCCGTGTACTCACTCATGGTTGCCACCGAGCCGCTCGACGACTCGACGCTCTCCGAGATCGGCATCCGCGACGGGATCACGTTCACCGATGGCCGCCACCTCCTCATCTACGGCCAGCGGACGCCCGACGGCCGCCTCGCCTTCGGCGGTCGCGGCGCTCCCTACCACTTCAGATCTCAGATCGACGACTCGTTCGATCGTGTGCCGAAGGTCCATGAGACGCTCGGTGAGACGCTCGGTGAGATGTTCCCGGTGCTCGAGGGTGTGGCGATCACCCACCGCTGGGGTGGGCCACTCGGCGTCCACCGCGACTGGCACCCGTCGGTCAACTTCGACCGGCGCACCGGAGTCGGCTCCGCCGGTGGATACGTCGGCGACGGCGTATCGACGGCGAACCTCGCCGGCCGTACGCTCGCCGATCTCATCTGTGGGCGTGACACCGAGCTGACGCGCCTCCCGTGGGTGAACCACCGCTCGCCGTTGTGGGAACCGGAGCCGCTCCGCTGGCTCGGCGTCAACAGCGGCCTCGTGGCTATGGGGCAGGCCGACCGCACCGAGGCAAAGACGGGCAACCCGTCGCGCCTTGCCGGCGTGGTCGCCCGCTTGACGGGCTACTAGACCCGGGCGGCGGTCAGAGCGAGCGCAGCGCCTTGTCGAAGATGTCGATGCCCTCGCCCAAGAGCTCCTCGGAGATGACCAGCGGCGGCAGGATGCGCACGATGTTGTCGAACGTGCCGGCTTTCAGCAGGATCACGCCCTCGGAGTGGCACTGAGCGAGCACCTTGCCGGCGGCTGCGGCATCCGGTGTCTTCGCCGCCCGGTCCGAGACGAGCTCGACCGCAGCCATCCCGCCGATCACCCGCACGTCGCCCACGGCGGCGACGTCGGAGACGAGCGGCCGCAACCTCTGCTCGAAGATCTCGCCGATCCGCTTCGCGCGGGCGATCAAGCCGCCGCGCTCGACCTCCTGGATGGCTGCCAACGCCGCCACGCACGACACCGGGTTCCCACCGAACGTCGTACCGAGACCACCGACGTGCACCTGGTCGACGAGGTCGGCCCGAGCCGTGATGCCGCCGATCGGCAGGCCGCCTCCGAGCCCTTTGGCCGTCGTGATGATGTCCGGGACGATGCCTGAGTGCTCGGACGCGAACCAGGCACCAGTGCGGGCAAAACCGGCCTGGATCTCGTCAGCCACGAACACGATCCCGTTGGCGGAGCAGTACTCGCGCAACGCCGGCAAGAAACCCTCCCCCGGGATCACCACACCGCCTTCCCCCAGCACGGGCTCGACGATGAGAGCAGCGATCCGCTCGCCGCCGATCTGGCGGTCCATGATCGTGATCGCTGCCTCAGCGCACGCCGGGCCGCACTCGGCGGCCGAGGCACCCGCGGCGCAGCGGTACGGGTACGAGAACGGGACCCGGTAGATCTCGGGCGCGAGCGGCCCGAAGTTCGCCTTGTACGGCATGGCTTTCGCCGTCAGGCTCATCGTCAACAACGTGCGACCGTGGAAGGCGTGGTCGAAGACGACGACGGCTTGCCGCCTCGTCACGTTGCGAGCGATCTTGACGGCGTTCTCGAGCGCTTCGGCACCGGAGTTGACGAAGAACGTGCGCCTCTCCAAATCGCCGGGAACGAGGGCGTTCAAGCGCTCGGCGAGCTCGATGTAGCTCTCGTATGGCGTGACCTGGAAGCAGGTGTGGGTGAATCGCGCCGCCTGCTCGGCGACAGCCGCCGATACGAGCTCGGCGCTGGAGCCGACATTCAGCACCGCGATGCCGGCACCGAGGTCGATGAACGAGTTGCCGTCGACGTCCACGACGATGCCGCCCGACGCGCGGTCGGCGAAGACGGGCATCGTGCCACCGACACCGGCCGGTACGGCGGCACGGCGCCGCGCCATGAGCGCGACCGAACGCGGCCCAGGAATTTCGGTGACCAGCGAGCGGCGCTGGGGGACCTCGGAGTTCGCCACGGCGAGCACTCCCCTTTCGGGATCTGTTGATGACCATTTCAACTGAATCGGTCGTACCTAAGCATATCTACGACGGATTCCTTTGACAATCGAGCACCTCGCTGTGAGAATGAGCAGCCACAATGCCTACCGCCCTCCCGCTCCTGGATGACGTGTCCAAACACCTCGTCGAGGAGTTGCAGCAGGACGGCAGGCGCTCGTACGCGGCCCTTGCCAAGTCGGTCGGCCTGTCCGAGGCAGCGGTCCGCCAGCGGATCCGCAAGCTCCTCGACGACGGCGTGATGCAGATCGTGGCGGTCACGGATCCGACGACGGTGGGTTTCTCGAGGCAGGCCATGGTGGGCATCAAGGCCGAAGGGAACTTGCGAGAGATAGCCGGCCGGCTGTCGTTGCTCCCGGAGCTCGACTACGTCGTGTTGTGCGCCGGCTCATTCGACATCCTGGTCGAGCTGGTTTGCGAGGACGACGAGCACCTCCTCAGGTTCCTCGACGAATCCGTCCGCGGGATCGAAGGGATCAAGGAGACCGAGACCTTCATCTACTTACGGTTGGTGAAACAGACCTACGCCTGGGGCACCAGGTGAGCCACGCGAGGCCCCCCACAATTCTGTGAACATGAGACGAGGCATGACATGACCGACATCCACACCATCCAGTCGACGGCACGCGACCATCTGTGGCTGCACTTCAGCCGCATGGGCGCGTACAGCGAAGAACACCACGTCCCCGTCATCGAGCGGGGCGAGGGACCCTACGTGTACGACAACCATGGGAAGCGCTACCTCGACGGGCTCTCCGGCCTGTTCGTCGTGCAGCTCGGGCACGGGCGCAAGGACCTCGCCGAGGCCGCCCGGGCCCAGGCCGAAAAGCTCGCCTACTTCCCACTGTGGTCCTACGCCCACCCGGCGAGCATCGAACTGGCTGACCGTTTGGCTGACTACGCGCCCGCAGACCTCAACCGCATCTTCTTCACCACCGGCGGCAGTGAAGCGGTCGAGACCGCATGGAAGCTCGCCCGGCAGTACTACAAGGCGATCGGCCAGCACAGCCGTTACAAGGTCATCAGCCGGAACATCGCCTACCACGGCACATCGCTCGGCGCGCTCTCGATCACGGGTATCCCGTCCGCCAGGATCCCGTTCGAGCCGCTCGTGCCGGGCGCCCGGAAGGCCATGAACACGAACCGGTACCGGTGCGCCGACTGCTCGCATCTCGACCACTGCACGATGCGCTGCGCCGATTCGATCGAGCAGATCATGCAATTCGAAGGGCCCGAGACCATCGCCGCGGTCTTCGTAGAGCCGGTGCAGAACTCCGGTGGCTGTTTCCCGCCGCCGGACGGCTACCTGACGCGCGTGCGCGAGATCTGTGACACCTACGGCGTGATGATGGTCTCCGACGAGGTCATCTGCGCCTTCGGCCGCGTCGGCGAGATGTTCGCCTGCGACCGCTACGGCTACGTTCCGGACATGATCACCTGCGCCAAGGGGATGACGAGCGGCTACTCGCCGATCGGGGCGATGATCGCTCGCGACCACGTCATGGAGCCGTTCCTCGAGGGCAACGCGAGCTTCGCCCACGGCATCACCTTCGGTGGTCACCCGGTGTCGTCGGCCGTGGCGCTGGCGAACCTGGACGCATTCGAACGTGAGGGGATCATCGCGCACGTGCAGAAGAACGAGGGGAACTTCCGGGCGACACTCGACCGCTTGAGCGACCTGCCGATCGTCGGTGACATCCGCGGCGCCGGTTACTTCTACGGCATCGAGCTCGTGAAGGACAAGACAACGAAGGAGACGTTCTCGCACGAGGAGGCCGAGCGACTGCTGCGTGGTTTCCTGTCGCCTGCGCTGTTCGAGCGCGGGCTGATCTGCCGCGCCGACGACCGCGGCGATCCAGTCATCCAGCTCTCGCCACCACTCATCTGCGACCAGGAGCACTTCGACGAGATCGAGGGCATCTTGCACTCGGTGCTCGCGGAGGCGTGGACGAAGCTCTGAGCGGTCCCGGACCGGCGGCTGGGGCTGATGGCGGGCGACGGCTGACACTCCCCCGACGCTGGGCCCAGCTGTGGGCCTCCGAAGAGCGGAAGCCGGTGATCATCGACGGCGCCGGCGGCCGCGTCGTCACGGCCGGCGAGCTCGAGGCGGCGAGCCGCTCGGTGGCAACCGGCCTTGCCGCAGCGGGGCTCCAGCCGGGCGACCGGGTGCTCTGGCGTGCAGGCACCGGGCTCCTCCACGTCATCACGGCGGTCGGCGTGCTCCGGGCGGGATACGTGCTCGTGCCCGCCAACCCGGCCTTGACCGGGCGCGAGCTGCGGCACGTCGTGAGCGATACAGCGCCGGCGGTCTTCGTGCTGGATCCCGGGACCGGGCCGGCTCCCGACCTCGACCGAGCGGTGCGGGTGCTGGACGCCGGCTCGCTGGCCGCCTACCGTGCCGGGCCGGCTCCCGCCTCGCTCGACCGCTCGGATGCCTCCGACGGCGCTCTGATCCTGTTCACGTCGGGCACCACCGGCACCCCGAAGGGGGCGCTGCACACCCACGGCAGCCTGCTTGCGAACGCCGAGGCGTTGCGGGCTGCGTGGCGTTGGTCCCCCGACGACCGGCTCGTGCACTCGCTGCCGTTGTTCCACGCTCACGGCCTCGTCGTGGGCCTGTTCTGCACCCTGGGTGCCGGCGCTTCGGTGGTGCTGCTGCCCCGTTTCGGCCCGACTGAAGTGCTCGACGCCGTGGCCGGGCACCGGGCGACGCTCTTCTTCGGCGTCCCCACGATGTACCACCGCATCGCCGAGTCGGGCAGAGTCGGCGAGCTGTCAAAGCTGCGCCTGGCCGTCTCCGGTTCGGCGGCGCTCTCCGCCGACCTGCACCGGGCGATCACCGAGGCGGGCGGCCCGGCGATCCTCGAGCGGTACGGAACGACCGAAACCCTCATGAACCTCTCGAACCCCTACGACGGTGAACGCCGGCCCGGGACCGTCGGCCTCCCGCTGCCAGGTGTCGAGATCCGCCTGGAGCCGGGCGGCGAGCTCCTCGTCAAGGCGATGTCGCAGTTCGCCGGCTACTGGGGACGCCCGGATGCCACGGCGGCTGCGGTTTCCGGGGGTTGGTACCGGACCGGTGATCTGGCGTCGGTCGACGCCGATGGGTACGTGCGGATCCTCGGGCGCACGAAGGAGCTCGTCATCTCCGGCGGCTTCAACGTCTATCCCGCCGAGGTCGAGGCGGTCCTGAACGAGCACCCCGCCGTCGCCGAGTCAGTGGTGACGGGGACACCGTCGGCGGAGTGGGGCGAAGTCGTCACCGCCTGGATCGTGCCGCTGGCACCAGACTCCCCGAGCGCGCCGGAGCGCGCCGACCTGGTCGGTGCAGTCACGGAATTCGCCGCCGCCCGGCTCGCTCCCTACAAGCGCCCGAGGATCGTGCACGTCGTCGGGTCCCTCCCCCGCAACGCCCTCGGCAAGGTTCAGCGCCATCTGCTTCACGAGCACCACGAGCACGGACCGCAGGCTCCGCCAGCCGGCGCGCCGGGCGACTGATCGGCGGGATTGCTCATGCTTCGCTGCACCGAGGCTTTAGGCTGCCCCGGTGCTTCTGGCGACGACGGCGTACCACGGCAGCATCTCGTACCTGCAGGCCATCATCCTCGGCCTGATCCAAGGCGTGACCGAGCTGTTCCCGGTCTCGAGCCTCGGCCACACGGTGATCCTCCCGCAGCTGTTCGGCTGGCACCGGGTCGTGATCGCCGAGAGCCAGCCGGAGTCGTTCTGGCTCCCCTTCGTCGTGGGCCTCCACGTCGGCACCGCGCTCGCCCTCTTCGTCTTCTACTTCCGCACCTGGGTGGACATCATCCGCGGGTTGCTCAGGTCCATCGCCAAGCGCACGATCGAGGACAGCAACCAGCGCCTCGGTTGGCTCCTCGTCGTCGCCACGATCCCCGCCGGGGTGTTCGGGCTGGCACTCGAGCACCCGCTGCGGGTTCTGTTCACCAAGCCCCTCGCCGCATCCATCTTCCTCACGGTCAACGGCCTGCTGCTCTTCTTCGGCGAAGGCGTCCGCAGGGGCGCCGAGAACCGGCAGAAGCGAGGGCTGAAACCGAAGCGAGAGCTGGCGAACCTCAACTTCACGGAGGCCGTGATCGTGGGCGTCGCCCAGATCGGCGCGCTGTTCGCCGGCATCTCGCGCTCGGGCGTCACGATGGTGGCCGGGCTGGTGCGAGGTCTCAACCACGAGGACAGCGCCAAGTTCGCCTTCCTGCTCGCCACGCCGATCATCCTCGGTGCCGGCGTCGTCAAGGTGCCGGACCTGTTGGGCCCGCTCGGCAACGGCATCCGAGGCCAGACCGTCGTCGGAGCCATCTTCGCCGGCATCGCCGCCTACATCTCGGTTCGGTTCCTGTCGAAGTACTTCCAGACGAAGACCCTCTTGCCGTTCGCGGCGTACTGCCTCGCTGCCGGCATCGCGCTCACGATCTACTTCGGTTGAGCCAGGTCGCCAAGCTTTAGGGTGGTCACATGGCGCTCTACGACCACTCCATCAACTCGCTCGATGGCGACCCGCTCGATCTTCACGACTACGCCGACAAGACTGTCCTCGTCGTGAACGTGGCCTCACGTTGCGGTCTCACGCCACAGTACGAAGGGCTCGAGCACCTGCAGGAACGGTACGCGGACCGTGGCTTCACGGTGCTCGGCGTCCCCTGCAACCAGTTCGGCGAGCAGGAGCCGGGCACTGCCGACGAGATCAAGACGTTCTGCTCGGTGACCTACGGCGTCACGTTCCCGATGACGGAGAAGATCGAGGTGAACGGCGAAGGCCGGCACCCGCTCTACAGCGAGCTCACCGCGGTGGCGGACGGCGAGGGCGCCGCCGGTGACATACAGTGGAATTTCGAGAAGTTCCTCGTGGCTCCGGGCGGTGAGGTGAAGCGGTTCCGGCCGCTCATCGAACCCGAGTCGGACGAGCTGACGAGCGCGATCGAGTCGGCCCTGCCGGGCTGATCCCGCTCGGGACGGCCTCTCGCCGGCTCGGACCAGCCCGCTCTCACCCACGGCGAATCATGAAGGTTGACACGAGTGGCCGAGACATCAGTCCCATCAGTTCCATCAGTTCCCTCACGCGGCCTGCAGATACCGGGCGGGCCGCTGATCCCCGAGAACGAGCTCCGCTGGCGGTACTCGACCAGCAGCGGGCCCGGCGGTCAGCACGTCAACCGGTCCAACACCCGCGTCGAGGTCGTGTTCGACGTCGAGTCCTCCGCCGCGCTCGACGAGCGGCAGCGCGAACTGATCGAGTCGCGTCTCGGGCGCTCGGTGCGAGTCGTGGCGTCGGACGAACGGTCGCAGTGGCGTAACCGCCGGCTGGCGGCTGAGCGACTCGGAGAACGCCTGGCGGACGCGCTCGAGATCCCGGTCGAGCGCCGTACCACGGCACCGAGTCGGGGCGTGCTGGCTCGCCGGCGCGAGGCGCGAGTCCGCGGCCAGACACGGCGGAGCGCTCGGCGCTGGACGTACGACGACGACGCCTAACGGCGGCAATTGGCGTGCACGAGTGCCATCGGTCGGCTACACCAGTGACGGCACATACGAGGGCGCGCCAAGCGGGCACCGATGATTGGGGGACGGAGTGGAGTCGGAAGCAGCGATCCTGTGGGAGCCGGGCGGCCAATGGGAGGTCGAGCCGATCGAGCTCGACCCACCGAAAGCGGGCGAGGTGCTCGTACGGCTGCACGCCTCGGGCATGTGCCACTCCGACGAGCATCTCGTCACCGGTGACTTCCCGGCGCCGGTCCCGGTCATCGGCGGCCACGAAGGGGCCGGCGTCGTCACCGAGGTCGGTCCCGGCGTGACCGCCCTGCAGGTCGGCGACCACGTGGTGTTCGGTTTCATCCCCGCCTGTGGCCACTGCCCGTCGTGTGCCACCGGTCACTCAAACGTCTGCGACACCGGGGCGATCTTGATGTTCGGCCGCCAGCTCGACGGCACGTCCCGCCACCACGCGCGGGGGCAGGACCTCAACACGATGGTCTGCCTCGGCACGTTCGCCCGCCACACCGTCGTCAACATCGCGTCGTGCGTGAAGATCCCCGAGGACATCCCGGCCGACCGCGCCTGTCTCGTCGGTTGCGGTGTCACGACCGGCTGGGGCTCCGCCGTGTATGTCGCTGAGGCCCGTCCCGGCCAGAACGTCGCCGTCATCGGTGTCGGCGGGATCGGCGCATCGGCGATCCAGGGCTTCCGGTTGGCGGGCGCCGAGCGGATCTTCGCCATCGACCCGTACGAGTACAAGCGCGAGCAGGCCAAGGTGTTCGGTGCGACGCACACGGCCGCCAGCATCGACGAGGCGTTCGGCCTGATCCAGGAGCTGACCTGGGGAAGGATGTGCGACCGGATCGTCTGCGCCATGGGCGTCGGCCGGGGCTCGCTCATGGCCTCGATCATGATGCTGTGCGCCAAGCGCGGCCGTGTCGTGGTGACGAACATCCACCCGATGGCCGAGATGGACGCCACGATCAACCTCTGCGACCTGACGCTGCAGGAGAAGCAGGTCGTCGGCACGATCTTCGGGTCGGCGAACATCCGCTACGACATCCCGAAGCTGCTCGAGCTCTACCGCCAGGGCCAGCTGGACCTCGACGGCATGATCACGAACACCTACAAGCTCGGGGATGTCAACCAGGGCTACCAGGACATGCGGGACGGCAAGAACATCCGCGGGGTGCTCGTCTACGACTGAGCTCGGGCCGGCAGGGACTGCCGCCATCACGGCACCGGTGCCGGGCTGTAAATGTGTAGACAGTTAAGGTCCCTCGTAGTACCGTCTCCGCAGCAAGAGCGTCGGGAGTGAGGGGGACTCATGTCACAGACGATCGACCCTGCGGGTGGGACAACGCCGGGCACCGGTAGCGGCGACGAGCACGACCTGGCGTCGTTCGGGTACAAGCAGGAGTTGAAGAGATCGTTGGGTTTCTTCAGCTCCTTCGCGGCAGCGTTCAGTTACATCTCACCGTCCACGGGCATCTTCACTCTGTTCGCGCTGGGGTTGACAACGATCGGCGGTGTGTTCATCTGGTCGTGGCCGATCGTCGCAGCCGGGCAGTTCATCATCGCCCTGAACTTCGCCGAGATCTCCAGCCACTTCCCGATCGCCGGATCCGTCTTCCAGTGGACCAAGTACCTGGCGGGTCCCACCTACGCCTGGTTCAGCGGCTGGATCTACCTGATCGCCGGGATCCTGACTACAACGGCCGTCCTCGTCACGTTCCCGCTGGCGTTCATCCCGGCCCTCAACCTCATGGGTTGGAACCTCAACGCCGCCAGCCTGTCGAACCAGCGATGGATCGCACTCATCCTGCTCGTCGTCGTGCTCGTGCTCAACATCTACTCGGTCAAGCTCGTCTCGATCATCAACAACACCGGCGTCCTCTTCGAGATCCTGGGCATGGTCGTGTTCGCCGTGATCCTCATCATCTTCCACCACCACCAGAGCGCATCGATCGTGACGAACAGCGGAGGTCTCCCGGTCCACTTCGGGTCATTCTTCGCCGCCATGTTCATGAGCTTGTTCGTGATCTACGGCTTCGACACGGCGTCCACACTGGCCGAGGAGACGAACGACCCGCGGCGCAGAGCTCCCCAGGCAGTGCTCACCTCGGTCGCCGGCGCTTTCGTCATCGGTGGCATCTTCCTGTTCGCCTTGCTGATTGCGATTCCCAACCTCGGCCAAGCGATCAAGGGTGCCTGGGGGCCGGCGACGATCATCGAGGCGAACTTCTCCAAGCCGTTGGCAACGATCTACCTGCTGATCGTCTCGGCCGCCATCTTGGTGTGCTGCATGTGCATCATGACGGCGACGATCCGCCTGTGCTTCGGCATGGCACGGGACAACAACCTGCCGTTCTCGAAGGGCGTCTCCAAGGTGAGCCACACGCTGCACACGCCGGTCACGGCCTGCATCGTCGTGGGAGTCCTCTCGGCCGTGCCGATGATCAAGTACGCCGGCGCCGGCTACGTCGCCATCGCCGCCACCGGCATGATCTACCTGAGCTACTTCCTCGGCAACCTCGCCTCGATGCGGGCTCGCCTGAGGGGCTGGCCGAAGGCGAGCACGCCCTTCAAGCTCGGTAAATGGGGCCCCGTGGTCAACGCGTTGGGTCTGGTGTACGGCGGGGCGATGCTCATCAACTTCGCCTGGCCGCGGGCGGCGAGCAACCCGACGCCGAATCAGACGCTCGGCTCGTTGAGCCTCGGGATCGGTTTCCTCAACAAGATCCCGATCCTCTACACCGTGCTCGGTGTCGTGCTCATCATCGGCATCCTGTACTACGCGCTCGGCCAGCGCAGGAAGCACCTGCCCCCTGTCCAGATCCCGTCGGAGACCGGACAGCCCTAGTGGGTCGGGACGTCGAAGCTCCAGACGACGACCCGAGTCCGATCGCCGAGGAAGAGGTCTGTCGCATGTTCGACCGGCATCCCCTCGGCGTCGAAGGCGGTGCGCTCCACGAGCAACAGCGGAGTCCCATTCGCAACTCCGAGGAGCTTCGCCGCCCGGCGATCCGCTGCGACGGCGTCGAGCACCTCGCGGGCGTGAGTGGGCCGGCGCCCCCAGCGGTCGCCGAGCAAGCCGTACAGCGACTCGTCGAGCGGCTCATCGAGCAGACCGGGGAAAGCCGCCGCTGGGAACGACGAGCACTCCAGCAGCACCGGCGTGCCGCTGGCGAACCGGAGCCGCTGGACCTCGAACACCGGAGCGGCTTCGGCGAGAACCAGCCCGGCGGCCACGGCCGCCGAGGCCGGCAGTTCACGGGCGCTCAGCACCTCGGCTCCGGCCACCAGCCCTTGCCGGCGCAACTGCTCCGAAAAGCCGGCGAACGTCGTCAGATCACGATCGAGATGCCATTTGCGGACGAATGTGCCACCTCGCCGGCCGACGATCCGCTCGATGAGGCCGCGCCGTTCCAGCACCGTGAGCGCCTGCCGGAGCGTGAGGCGACTGACCCCGAGCGAGGCGGCGAGCGTCGGCTCAGGCGGGAACCGGTACCCGGGCCCGTACTTGCCGTTGGCGATACCACGCTCGATCGCCACCGCGATCTGCAGATAGAGGGGCCTGTCACCCCTCGCCAGCTCATTCAGCCCGCCGCCATTGAGCCCGCTGCCGGGCGTGGCAGCGCTCGTCGACTCGGTCATCCGACCCCCTCTTTTCGTGACGATGCAGCTCGGACGCGTGCCACACGGTGCCCCAGCAATTTAGTCAGCACCAGTCGAGTAGCGGGTCTCACTCACTAGCGTGGCCAGCAACGGCACGGGTGCACGAGCAGTCGTCATCGGGGGCGGCGTAGGCGGCTGCTCCATCGCCTACTGGTTGGCGCGACTCGGCTGGAGTGATGTCGTGCTCGTCGAGCGGGCCCAGCTCACGAGCGGCTCGACGTTCCACTCGGCCGGCCTGGTGGGACAGCTCCGCGGCACGCAGCCCCTTACGAAGATGATGATGAACTCAGTCGAGCTGTACCGGCAGCTCGGCGAGGAGGTGGACCTCGACACGGGCTGGCACGAGGTCGGCTCGCTCCGGTTGGCGTCGTCGACCGAGCGTATGGAGGAGCTCCGGCGGCAGGCGGCCTGGGCCGAGACGTTCGGGCTACCGCTCGACCTGATCTCTGCGGAGGCGGCCCGGGACCTGTTCCCCCCGCTGGATACCGACGGTGTGCTCGGGGCGGCGTTGCTCCCCACCGATGGCTATCTCGACCCGAGCCAGTTGACCCTCGCGCTCGCCAAGGGCGCCCGGCTCCGCGGCGTCGAGATCCGCACCGAGACCGCCGTCACCGGTATCGAGGTGGCCAACGGTCAAGTGATCGCAGTGGAGGTCGAGAACCGAGCCGGCAACGGGACCGGCCGCAGCGGTCAGCGCGAGACGATCCGCGCGGATGTCGTCGTCAACGCCGGCGGCATCTACGCCCATGAGATCGGTGCGTTGGCCGGGATATCGGTTCCGCTGGTCGCCATGGCGCACCAGTACGCCATCACCAAGCCAGCCGGCCTGCCGTCCGGGATGCCGACGCTTCGCGATCCCTCGCTGCTCGTCTACTTCCGCGGCGAGAGCGGTGGCCTGGTCACCGGCGGCTACGAACGGGACCCGGCGCCGTGGGGGCTCGGGGGCATCCCGGCCGACTTCAACAACAAGCTGCTCGAGGAGGACTGGGAGCGGTTCGCTCCCCTGTTCGAGAACGCCACCCGGCGGGTGCCGATGCTGGCAGACGCCGAGATCGTGAAACTCGTGAACGGGCCGGAGGCCTTCACGCCCGACGGTGAGTTCATCCTCGGCCCGTCGGCGGTGCGTGGGTTCTGGGTGGCGGCGGGTTTCTGCGCGCATGGGATCGCCGGGTCCGGTGGGATGGGGCGCCTCATGGCCGAGTGGATCGTGAACGGCCAACCCGGGCTTGACGCCTGGCACATGGACTGCCGGCGCTTCGGCGACCAGTACCGCAGTCGCGCCTTCACGCTCACCCGCACCACCGAGGTGTACGCCACCTACTACGACGTGAAGTACCCCGGCCAGGAGCGTTTGGCGGGCCGGCCGCTCCGGCTGTCTCCGACCTACGGGCGGCTCTCAGCGTTGGGCGCCGTGTTCGGCGAGAAGTCGGGCTGGGAGCGGGTGAACTGGTTCGAGCCCAACGCGGCGGCCGGCGACGAGAGCTTGCGCCCCGACGGCTGGGCGAGCCGGGAGTGGTCGCCGGCGATCGGGGCCGAGCATCGCGCCTGCCGGGAGCGGGCGGCGTTGTTCGACCAGACGTCGTTCGCCAAGCTCGAGGTCACCGGGTCCGGAGCGGCGGCCGCCCTCGAGCAGATCTGCGCCAACCGCGTCGACCGCGCGCCCGGACGAGTCGTGTACACCCAGCTGTTGAACGCGGAGGGTGGGATCGAGTGCGACCTGACGGTGACTCGCCTGGCGGCGGATCGCTTCCGCATCGTCACCGGCACCGCCTTCGGCCGCCACGACCTCGCCTGGATCGGGGACCATCTCCCGAGCGACGGCTCGACTCGGATCGAAGACGTGACGTCCCGGTACGCCTGCTTGTGCTTGTGGGGACCGCTCGCACGGGAGGTCCTCGCTCCCCTCACCGAGACCGACGTGTCGTCGGCGTCGTTCCCCTACCTCACAGCCAAGGAGCTGAACGTCGGGCCGGTCCCGTGCCTGGCCGTGCGCGTGACCTTCGTCGGTGAGCTCGGCTGGGAGCTCTACTGCCCGACCGAGTACGGGGTCACGCTCTGGGACACGCTGTGGGAGGCGGGCGAACCTCACGGCCTCGTCGCCGGCGGGTACCGGGCCATCGACTCTCTGCGGCTGGAGAAGGGCTACCGCGTCTGGGGGTCGGACGTGACGCCGGAGCAGACTCCGTTCGAGGCGGGGCTCGGTTTTGCGGTGTCGATGGACAAAGGCGACTTCATCGGTCGCAAGGCGCTCTCGGAGCTGGGTGAGCTGACGCGGCGCCTCGCGTGCCTCGTCCTGGACGACCCGAATCGCGTGGTCCTGGGCGAGGAACCAGTGCGGGTCGACGGCCGCCTCGCCGGCCGGGTGACGAGCGGCGGGTACGGCTACAGCGTCGGGCGCTCGATCGCCTACGCCTACCTCCCGGTCGAATCAGCCCAGCCCGGCCAACGCCTGGAAGTGAACCTGTTCGGTGACTGGACGCGTGCCGAGGTGGCGGCCGAGCCGCTCTACGACCCGAAGCATCAACGAATCCGGGCCTGAGCCGGGCCTGAGCCGGGCCTGAGCCGGACACGGCCGTCACGGCGGGACCGTGGCCGCAAGCTCGAGGCACCGGTCGATGTCGATCCGGTCGAGCACCCGGAAGTAACCGGCACCGTGCTCGCTCGCATACTCCTCGAAGTCCACCTCCAGCGTGGAGATGGCCATCTGGACGACGCCCCACATCGCTTCGCGGGCCTCGGATGCCAGCTTGAACAGTTCGAGCGTTGCCAACTCGGGCTCGTCCGCCTCGCCGAAGTAATGACGGAGCAGTGCCAGGTCACTCTCGGGCGCAAAACCATGGTTCACCGACAGGTTCCCCAGGTCGAAATACGGATCCCCCATGCCGGCGTACTCCCAGTCGACGATCCGGATCCCGGTCTCCGGCGCTTCGCGAGTGCCGGCGCTCCCGGTGTCGTCGCTCCCGTTGCCGGCGCTCCCGGTGTCGTCGCTCCCGGTGCCGGCGCTCCCGGTGCCGGCGCTCCCGGTG
>Ga0187860_1000573_pt1 | contig 34948 bp, 36 predicted proteins | sample June2016WEW_10_4_FD_132981 | JGI IMG/M metagenome (GOLD analysis project Ga0187860, IMG submission 132981) | Peatland microbial communities from SPRUCE experiment site at the Marcell Experimental Forest, Minnesota, USA - June2016WEW_10_40 | ecosystem: Environmental > Terrestrial > Soil >...
AGTTCAGCGTGCTTTATAGAGTCAAGAGAGACTCCTTTTAGAACACCTTTGACCGCCGGGTTCTTCATGCTCATCAATGGTTTCTCCAAGGAAGCCACTATATCCTTTTCAACCTTGATCTGGTTTTTCAAGAATTCAAGGAGATTGTCTTTTGGTTTATCCATAAAAATTCTCCTATCTGCTTATGTTAAGCCTTGCTCATCAAGTTTTCGGAAACTCTTTTTCCGAGGTTTCTGCAGTCGGTGAGCGTTTTTTGGTCTGGTGAGTACCTTGCGAGCAGCGGCGGTTCAGTGACTTGCATCTCGAACTTGAACTTCATTATTTCCAGGACTAGTTTTGGTGCTTCTCCGGTCCATCCGTAGGATCCGAATGCTGCTCCGACCTTACCTTTTAGATTTATGCCTTTTGTGGCTGCTTCCTCAAAGAGGTTCTTGAATTCAACTGCCATCTCATGATGATAAGTTGGTGTTCCTACAAGTATCGCCTCATAGGCGTCCAGGTCTTCCGGTTCGACATGATAATTCACTTCAACCTTAATGTCGTCGCTGATCTTTGCGCCTTCCGCTACCGCTTTGGCCATTCTTTCTGTGTTGCCTGTTCGGCTATAATATAAAATAAGAATTTGCTTCATAAGACAAAATGCGGCTGGATACTATTTCAATATTTTTATCTGGTATCTAAAGGAACGCGGGTTAAGTGTGAAGGAAACTATGTTATTCAAACGGGACGAAATTATCTCTTCCTTAGCTTCAGTTGACAGTCTGATATAGTTCCGAAGTGGGAAACTTTAGAAAATTAAGCAAAGAAAACTGGTTTTTCAGGTTGCTTTACTCGATTTTCCCATTTCTTTAGTTATGTCAATCGGCGACCTGTAGGTTTTATCCGTCAGCCTTTTCAACATGTCTATCACATTGTCCGGCGCTTTTTTGTCCGATGCCTTATCTATCAGGTTCTTTTTTTCAGCCGGGAAATGAATGCCCGCGAGGTATTTTTCAACGATAGCTGGGCTCACGTGACCGGATTTTCCCGCTCTGCTTGTGTATTGGCGCCTCGTTCCACTCCTTTTACTGGTTCCTCTGTGTTTTAAGACATTTTGACTATCCGTTGTTTCACCTCCTACCCTTTAACGGGTCCTACAAAACGCTAAATATTAATTGTTGTCTCGTCTTCGTGTTCCTTTCCTTCCCGAATAAGCCTGCGAACCGTTTGCCCGCCCTTGCTGCCTATTTCACTATAGAATTCGCGTCCATGGGTTTGAGCGGTTTTTTCTCCGCCCAAGCGTCCTGCTTCTTGAACCGTCATCTTCCCTTTTCTTTTCTCTTTGGCCAAATGTATCACCTCCAACTACAGGAACAAACTTGAATATCGAAAAACCATTACCATGAATCCAAACAATTCTTTTGTTCGAAAACAGGGTTTAAGCACTGTTTTAATGGAAAACCACCCCGAAATTCAAGAGTAATTATAACAATCAAAAAGATCGAACAACTGCATTTATTTATTCTTGCTCATGCTCTTTTCCCGCCTGAATGAGATTACGCACTCTTTGTCCCCCTTTTGGCCCACCTATTTTTCCGCCTTTCCGGCCTATTTCGCTATAGAACTTTTCCCCATGGGTCTCAGATGTACGCAGTCCACCTTTTCTTCCAGCCTCTTCGACCGTCATTTTGCCTTTTTCCTGGGACAACTATTTCACCTCCTAAAAAATAAATGAAAACAAAATGTTCAGGGTGGAACTGACAAAAAATAATTTGGAAAAATTTGACTTTTACTCCTCTTCATGTTCCTTGCCTGCTTGGATCAACCTTCGGACTCTTTGCCCGCCTCTGTGTCCTGCTTCTTCAAGACTTGTTTTCCCCATTGCTTCATTTGTTCCTTCATGCTGTTTGGCTCTTTCAGACCCGCCTTTGCTACCTATCTCACTGTAAAACTCTGGACCTCGTTCCGCAGAAACCTTCTCGCCGCCTTTTCGACCGATTTGTTCATAAAATTCTCGGCCATGAGTCGAAGCGGTTTTTTCTCCACCTTTCCTTCCTGCCTCAGCGACAGTCATTTTGCCCTTCTTTTCCTCACGCATACTCAAAAACGTCACCTCCATTAGAACCGAGCAAAAGTTAATAATATAAAAAGCCAAACAACCGCTCATAAACTTATGTGGTTGTTGCATAACTGCAACATACAAACTATAAGTCTTAGTATCTGTTTTTCGTCTATGAAGAAATAAATGGGAAATGGATGATTCCAAAAAGGTATTATGACAAATAAGTAAATGAGTTAATTTAAATATTTCAAAGAAGTCAGCTCTATAATTATTGGTAACCATCAATGAAAATAGTTCTCATAAATCCGCCGCAGACCTTTTATGCCGGCTCGGAACCACCAGCTGGTAATCTGCCTCTCGGATTAATGTACATCGCCGCAATGCTTATCAAATCAGGTTATCAAACCGAGATTTTTGATGCCTTCATGGCTGACGGTTTATTCCAAAGAAACGGCGAAACCGTAAACGTAGGCATGTCATTTGAGCAGATAAAACGTGAAATAGATAGTCGAAAACCCGATGTTTTAGGAATAGCGGGGCCGTTCACTTGCCAAATAGAAAACTCGGTTAAAATTAGCGATTTAGCCAAAGAGCTTAATCCAGATATTTTAACGGTTGTAGGTGGCCCTCATGTCACTACTGTCCAGAAAGGGTTTCTGGAAGAGGCAAAAAGCGTTGACATCGCTGTAGCAGGCGAAGGCGAATACGTCATGCCTGAAATAGCAGCCTTTTTTGAAGGAAAAAAAACTTTAAATGAAATTCTAGGCATTGCCTTTCGCCAAAATGGAGAAGTCAAAGTAAACCCTTCGAGAGATTTCATCAAAAATCTGGATGACCTTCCTTACCCAGCCTATGATTTAGTAGACATGGAGAAGTACCTGAATCCCAAAAAAATAGGCTACCGAAGCTTCAGAAAACGAGCCATATCAATGGTGACCAGTAGAGGCTGCCCGTTCAACTGCTGCTTCTGCTCAGTTCACCTTCACATGGGCAAGGGGTTCAGAGCGCACTCTGCAAACTATGTCTTAAACCACATTCAATATGTGGTTGAAAAATTTGATGTCAAGAACATTTTCTTTGAAGACGACAACTTGACCCTTGACTTGGCAAGGTTTGAAGCGATCTGTGATGGGTTGATTATGAAGAAAACTGCGATCGGTTGGGAGACCCCAAATGGCGTACGTGCTGACTGTTTAGACTTAAATCTGCTGAAGAAAATGAAGAAGTCAGGTTGCAAAAGCGTCTTTTTTGGAGTTGAGTCAGGCGACCAGCAGATACTAGATAACGTAATCTGCAAAAACTTAGACCTAAATCGCGTAGTTGAAGTTGCGAAAATCTGCAAAGACATTGACCTGAAAACGGGTGCTTTCTACATCATTGGTTTTCCTGGAGAAAAGAAAGAAAACATGCAGAAAACAGTTGATTTCGCCTTAAAACTCAAACGGGATTATGACGTTGGTATGCACCTTTTCATGGCTACACCCTCGTACGGAACAAGACTGTACGAAGAATGCAAGTCTAAAGGATATATTCAGGAAAACTTGGGCTGGAACTCCTTTGCAGCGGCTCGTCAACCGAAAGGAATGCCGCTGATTTCCACTCCGGATTTTGCCCCTGAAGAAGTGAAAGAAATCGCTGCTAAGGCGCTTGAAGAATATAAAAAGTTGTCTTTGAGGAATCATCTTAGGAATCCTCGGAGGGTCTTGAAAACGGCTTTTGAGCAGCCGCAGCTAATTGTGAAGTACATCAGGAATCTTTTCGCCTAAAACATGTAAATTTGCGATTTTTCTTATTTCTTTTCAGAACAAAAAAGTCTCTGAAATTGCTTAATATGCGACTTTGAACTTTAAGCCGCATTTGTCGCAGCTGTAAAGGGCTTTGCAAAACATTTCGTTCTCATTTTTTCCTTTCAAGCTTGGCATGATTGTTACAGCAGTTTTGGCAACTAATCATGCACTCACACTTTCGAAAAGTTTACTATCGATTCGCGGCGGTGAGATATCAATAATTGTTGGCTTAACTTGAAACAACAAACAATCATAAACGTCAATATCGGAAAAATCCGGAACCCGCAGACTTTTCGGCTGAACTCCAATTACTTTAATATTGTCTTGTGGCGGTGTCTTGCTATGATGGCAATACAGAAACGCACCTTGCTTCTAATTGCATTGATTTCAATAAGCCTAATTCAAGCCTTTGATATGTCGGTGGCTTCAGGCAGTTCAGGTAGCACAGGTTCCAGTAGCGGCGGGTGGCCGATGTTTCGCCAAGACCCAAGCCACAGCGGCTACAACCCGGATACACTTTCAGCGAATTCTGCCCAATTGCTGTGGAATTACTCAACTGGCAGGATGGTGCAGTCCTCCCCATCTTTTGCACAAGGCTTTGTCGTTGTGGGCTCACGAGACAGCCAAGTTTACTGTTTCAACGGTTCCACCGGGGAAGTAATTTGGAAGTACCCAATCAGGTACGAAGTATGGTCCTCCCCAGCAATCTACGATCAACGTGTCTACGTCGGCGCCGACGACGGGTACCTTTACTGTCTTGATATTGGGACTGGGCATCCTCTTTGGAGGACATTTGCCGGGGGCGAAGTACGGTCTTCACCTGCAGTCGTCGGTGACATTGTCTACGTGAGTTCGCATAGTAACCTATGCGCCTTGAACGCTACAAACGGGAAAACGATTTGGAATGTTCAAAACATGAACCCAATTGATTCTTCACCTGCAGTTTCAAACGGGGCAGTATACATCAGTAGTGGCAACGATTGCGTTTACTCTTTTGATGCGTCCACAGGTCGCCAAATTTGGGTTCACCCACTTAGGACATCTGACACTTCTTCTCCCGCCGTCAACAACGGCCTCGTTTACATTGGCTCCTACGATGGCTATATGTACGCCCTAAATGCTTCCACAGGCGCACAAGCTTGGAAGTACCAAACAGCCGATGAAGTGGAATCTTCTCCAACAGTCGCTTACGGCTGCGTTTACTTTGGCTCCGATGACAACAACGTCTATTGCCTTAACTCGTCAACGGGGAGCAAAATCTGGCAGAGCGCAACCGGATATTGGGTAACATCTTCTCCAGCAGTAGCAGGCGGCAACGTTTACGTGGGCTCCCAAGACGACAACATCTACTGTCTAAACGCCACAACAGGCGCCAAAGAATGGCTTTACCCGACAGGAAATATCATAGAATCATCACCTGCAATCGCAAACAACACTTTATACATAGGTTCAGACGACAGCAAAGTCTACGCCTTAGCCTTAACCAACGCGGCGGATCAACTCACTGTTTCGCAACCTGCCAACCCCATATTTTTGACCACTGTCATGTTTGACGCCATCGCATGCACCATTGCTGCTTTTGCAGTTTTTGCAGTTGTTCGTTACGTTTACTTTTCTCGAAGGCAGAACCGAAAAGATGAACCAGGAGACGATTCAGAGAAAAATCTCTCTTGGCTTCAGAGGCACGCTGACGCTGTTTTCATTTTGGGGATTTTGGCTTTTTCAATGATCTTCTTCATTAACTTGGGGAGTGGCGTCCTTCAAACTGCTGATGAGCAAACGTATTCTCAATGGGCTTATCATATGGTAAAAACTGGGGATTATTTGACGCCTTGGGTTGACGGCGCTATATCATTCGTGATTGGGAAGCCTCCATTGTTGATGTGGCTGATGTCTCTTAGCTACCAGGTTTTCGGCGTCACGAATTTTGCCTCTAGGATTTGGAGCGCAGGATTTGGTGCCATGTCCTTGGTTATTATTTACTTTTTGGGAAAGAAACTCTATAATCGTCCAGTCGGATTCGTGTCGGCTCTCGTATTGGGCACCTTCTTAACCTACTTCGTTTTCGCAAGGTACGCAATGACCGATGTCCCTTTAACGTGCTTCGCGCTGGCAAGCATATATTTCTTTGTTCTGAGCGAAGGGAAAGAAAATGTTGTTCGAAACGCGGTTTTTGGTGGCCTGTTTTTTGGGTTGGCGCTGATGACTAAGCAGCTCGCTGCCTTGTTGATTCCGCTAATCTTAGGTGCTTACTTGGTTGCAACGAGAAAGAGCCTACGTTTTCTCTTGACGAAAGCTTTCAATCTCTTCTGGAGTGTTGGTATTTTGCTTTTTTCGCCTTGGCTGATCTACATGGCCGTCCGTTTTGGGAATCAGTTTTGGCAGTGGTACTTCATCTACGCTGATGTAACAAGGTCAGCTGGTACTCTTGAGGGTCACTTTGCAGGCTACCTCTTCTATTTTAGCTTCTTATTCCATAACGAAAACTGGCTTTGGTTAGCTCTTCTACCCATCGCCGTGGGGCTGTGTGCATACAACACTTTCTTTAGGCGCTTAAAACAGGATACACTGATTTTTCTGTGGATGGCAATCGTGCTGCTAGTGTTCTCGTTTGCACAAACAAAGATTTACTGGTATATAATGCCCGTTTTTCCAGCTTTCGCCATCGCCATTAGCAGCCTATTATACCAGCTTGCGAGCAAGATACGGCTTTTGCTTCGTCGCAAATAACGGATTTTTAGCATATGCAAATTTTTATTCCGATAGATAAATTGAATTTAAGCGAATCCTTGGATTTGCCTTAAGCTCGCTTTCCTTTTTCCCAGTAGTAAAGAAAAAGGTCTTTTACAAAGTTATGGAAGTCAGAGTTAGTGCCATAGAAGCCTGAATAGTCCATTTTTCCGTCAATTTGACGCAAGCATACACCTGCATATTTCTCGGTAAGGGCGACTACTCCGGGAAGGTCAGATAACCCCCGCAGTTCAACGTTTCTCTGCGCAACAGGCGGGATTGCCGCTGCTACATTTTGCATTGGGATAAGCATCTTTATCTGAATTCCAGCTTCCACCTTCCTATTCATAATAGGAATCATGTACTCAGGAATCGTGCCTTCGCCTATTGCCCAAATGTATTGGGTCGCTTCAGTAAACCACTTTGAACCCTTATTCAAACTTTCTATCGTGTCCATAAGCAACACCGCCTTTGAAAGCTCGCCTATCCTGCTCACGAACTGGCTTGGAAACTGCGTTAAATCATGTGTCGAAAAATAGCTTTTATACCTAAAGATAAAATCCAGCGACTCTGAAATCTGAAGCACGATTTTGCCGAACTCTGCAAGAGCAAAAGCGCCGTCAGGTTGTCTATGAACCAGTGAAGCTGCACCTAGCCGTTCCAACTGCCGAAAAGCCTCTGTTGGGGTGACATCGAGTCTTCGAGCGATTTCCTGCATTTTTAGGTTCTCACATCTTAATTCTCTTAACATACTCAAGCGACTTCCGCTAGCAAGTTCAAAAAACAATTTTTCGATTCCAGAATCACTGCTCATTTTTCCACCAGATACTGAGTTTTTCGCTCCAATACTTACTTCTAAGCACCTGAATCAAATAAAACTAATCACAGTTAGGAAGGATTAAAGAAGCCTGAGGAGAAATAACATGGGAAATATCAAGGAACATGTGTTCTCAATTGAACTAAAGGCAAGAAGACACCTCAAAAACATCAGTTTAACCAACGGCTCCTTCGATTTAGTGCTAGTTGAAGGCACCTTAGGCGAGCTAGTGCAAGCCAGTTTCAAAGAAGGCATAATTCTAGAAGTTATCGGCAAAAATGGCACTCTGAGAATAGACCTCACGGAAGACGAAATCAGCAAAACAGCAGAACAAACAATAATCGAGGCAGAAACTCCATGACTAAGACATCAGTCGCCGTTGACGCAAGATGGAAAACTCTCTATCGAATCGGCGCAATAGCTGCCTTGGTTGCCGCATTGGGTTTCCGAAGAAACATGGGTGCAGAAATGACAATGTTCTTTGGCGCAGCACCGAAAACTGCGGTTGCCTGGTTCACGCTGCTTCAGAACAACAGTTTACTGGGGATAATTTCCCTCAACTTTTTTGACATCATTGACTACGCTTTGGTCGGCATCATGTTTGTCGCTCTCTACTTTGCGTTTAGAAAAACCAGCCGAATTTTCGCTGCAGCAGCCACGTCTATGTGTCTAGCGGGAATAACTGTTTACATTGTTTCAAGCACGTCATTCAAAATGCTTTCCCTCAGCAACCAATACACCTGCGCCTCGACCGCCACGCAGAAAACCGCTTTGCTGACAGCTGCACAAACAGTGCTTGCAAAAGGTATCCCCGGCGCTGGCTACCAAGGCATAGGTGGCATAGTAAGCATGTTTCTCATTGCCATTGCTGTCTTTTTAATATCTGTCGTAATCCTTCGGAGCAAAATCTTCTATAGCATAACGGGATACGTGGGAATCATGGCAAGTGTTTTTGACTTGGCTTACCTCATGGTCGTCGGGTCTGTGCCACCGGCTATTTTCAATCTGTGGTCCAGCATCTTCGTAGGCGGCGCAGGCTTACTGTTAATGATTTGGCACCTTCTTGTGGGGATAAAACTGTATAACATTGCTGACAATCGAAAGGTGGTGATACCCAATGAGTAAAGCACTTATTGTTTTCGGCACTCGGTACGGCGCAACAGCCAGCACGTCAGAAGAGATCGCAAAAACTATGCTCCAAAAAGGCTTCGAGGTCGATTTGAGAGACGCAAAAAAAGAAAAAGTGAAAAGTATAGCTGAATACTAACTCATCGTCGTCGGCAGCGGAATCCAAATTAACAGGTGGACAAGCGAACCTGAAGACTTTCTTAAGAAATTTCAGAAGCAACTTGCTACAAAGAAGGTTGCGCTCTTTGTCTGCTGCGGCTCAGCCTCTGACAAAACCAAACCTGAACTGGCCGCAAATGCTAAGCGTAAGTATCTCGAAGAAAAAGCCGCAAAATACAATCTGCAACCCGTCGCGTTGGGACTATTCGGAGGAATCTACAACTACAACAATATGCCTTGGCTTGCCGAAAAAGCAATGAACGCAGACAGACCTCGAATGAAAGCTGCCTATACAGAAACAGATCCCGGAATCTATGACACACGAGACCTCAACGCCATCCGAGCGTGGGCAGAAAAACTTGCCGACATTACAAACTCGCGTAAAGACGTGTAAGGGTGAAAACCCTGAAACTCAGCGCTGGTTAGACGATAAATGAAGTTGAACAGCTGCTAAGGCAAGGTTTCGCCCCATTTCCGAATTGCCTCAAAGACAGAAAGAAACGTCAAACCAAGCTTTCATTTTTCGATCAAGCAAAAGATTGGCGGGCCCGCTGGGATTTGAACCCAGGATTCTCGGCTCCGGAGGCCGATGCCTTAATCCGTGCTAGACTACGAGCCCACACTTCATCAAACCAAACAAATCAGTAAATTTAAAGTAGCCGTTTATTCCTGGATTAATTCTTCGTCTATCCACCATGCCTTCTTCTTGCCTGACCGTTCCCCACCGTAATACTCAATGACGGATTTGCCAGCCTGTTTCCTTGAGGTCTTTTGGATTCTCCTAAGCCTGTTCAGCACTAGCCACCTGTTGGTTTTAAGATACTCCGCCAACTCCGGTGTGGTCGCGCTCTTGTAATGCATCAAGTACTCCATAATTTTGTGGTCAACCTCGTCTAGGCAAAAGCTATGCGGGTTGGTTTTTCCATGCTGAAACGTCAGAAGCTCCAAGTCGGCAAGGTACTTTCTTATTTGGCCCAGCTCCCCTTCGATTTTGCCCATCCGCTCTTCCAAAGCCAAAATCTTGTCGGCCTTGGGCGTTTTCTCGAGTTTTTCGCTTATTGCTTCTCTGATAAAGTTGCTTCTGTCTCCTTCTGGAATACGCAGAGCCATCTCTTGGTAGACCGCTTCAGGTAATTTCACAGAAATTGTCTTTACTTGACTCAATTTAGCGCTCCCCTGTGGCATGTCATATCGACACTAACGTATTTCATTTTTTCCATAGTCAGCCAGCAAATTTACGAAAAATTAGATCCATTGCATACCCCGCTCTCAATCGCAAGCCATTAAGCGGTTCGTAACGGCATCATGCTGAGGCGGATAGTGAGTTTTAACCTGCAAGCTAAGCCGCTGAAGACATTGAGTACACCTCAATTCAGCAGTAACTGTAGAAACTGGAAAAACGCTTGACACCGGCAGAAAAAACCTAAGTTAAATTTACTCCAGACATATGGGTTGACCTACCAACTTAGCTAGCTCTATGTACCGTTGCTCAACCGTTTCGTGGATTTGGCTGCGAAGGTCCTCTGCCCCCAAGTTTTTCTCTTTCAACGCTGCCACTTTCTTGGCTAGGTCTGCGTCGCCCATCCCAATGAACCATGCTTCGAAGTCGCCGCGGTTCATGTGAAACAGTACGGACTCAGAATCTGCTTTTTCAACTTTAATTGCGAAATCCCGGATGCCGTGAGCATGTAAATTGAGCGGTCTTCCCACGCCGGCGAAGAAGTGGAACGCTTTGTCATGCGGCGCATAAGACAAAATCGCCTCAGCTTTTTCCTTGCTTAAATCGGGCATCAGGAGCGCTTCTTTTCCTTTCTGAGTTATGGCGTACAGCCCCTTTTCAGGAGTGCTCACGTACCCCATTCGTACGAGCCCCAAAATATGCATCATTGTAGGCTTGAAGTCTTTGCCGCTTTCCTTAGCCACATCCGTAGCCTTCAATGCTTTGTCGATCCGCAACAGGGTTTCCAGTATTTCTTTCTTAATAGGGGATAAACTCATTTAAAGGCACCTTGCCAATTAGGCTATGTGCAGCTTCCTAATCAAACTTTTCCCCTACAGCTGCTTTGAAGCTTCCTTTTTCGATGTTCTGCTCTTTGCCAACAGCGAGTTAAGCAAAGCTTTAGTATCAAGATTCCCATCCTAATGGTGAACTGGTGAAAGTTTAGGATGAAACTTGCAGTCTTTGTTTATGAGTATCCACCTAAAATTGTTGGTGGATTAGGCACTTACGCGGCTGAAATAACTAGAAAGTTTGTTTTGGACGATCATGATGTAACTGTTTTCACAATGAACGATGACGCCGGCTCTTTGCCTACCCGGGAGATTTGGCGGGGAATCGAAATTCACCGTCCTCTCCACATAGACATTTCTGATTCACTGCCTGATGTGATTGCAGAGGACATAAAGAAGTGGGGCAGAGGCCTTCATTTCTTCGGCAAACTCATGGTTTACAATTACTTGTCAGCAGCCAAACTCATCAACGAATTGATCAAGAAAGAAAACATGAAATACGACATTGTCGTGGCCCACGACTGGCTTTCAGCCATGGGTGGAATCACAGTTAAAAGAGAAATAGGCCTGCCGCTTGCTTTCCACGTTCATTCAACCGAAAAAGGCCGTACCTTGGGCAACGGCTCGAGCGTGGTGAGCAACATCGAGTTACGAGCGGGCAAAATGGCAGATTTGGTTGTGACAGTTTCTTACGCGATGAAGGATGAGCTTATCCAGCTTGGTTTTCCCAGAGACAAGATCCAGGTTAGCTATAATGGTGTTGACCCCCAAAAATACAACCCTGCAAACGTTTCTGCCGCCGACATCAAACGAGTTAGAAGCAAATACGGGATCGGCGATGACCAATTTATGGTTCTTTTCCTTGGCAGGCTCGTCGGCGTCAAAGGCGTTGACAAACTAATAATGGCCATGCCTCACATCCTGACTAAGATTCCTAACGCACGGCTGGTGATTGTGGGCGTCGGCGATCTGCAAGAATACTTGATGAACCTGACCAGAACCATGAGGCTTGACCAATACGTTAAGTTCTGCTTCGATTTCATACCCGAGGAAGAACGAATCGCGCATTACGCAGCATGCGACATAGCCGTATTCCCAAGCTTCTATGAACCCTTTGGCATCGTAGCGCTTGAAGCAATGAGCATGGAGAAGACAGTTGTCGTCGGCGCCGCAGGTGTCAGCGGAATGCGAGAAATAGTCATCTGCTGCGGCGAAGAACAATGCGGATTCCACGTTGACCCAAACAACCCCTCCGACATCGCATGGGGAGTAATTAGCGCACTAGAAAACCCTGAAAGGACAAAGATGCTTGGGAAAAATGGCAGAAAACGTGTAATCGCCGAGTTCACTTGGAGCAAAATTGCGGCAAAAACAATCGACCTTTACGAAACAGTAGCGAAACGCTGACAGTAGCGCTTGGCGGGTTAATTGGCCACCGACTTAAAGTCTAAGGTTGCGAGGGAAGCAGCTACCCTTCTTTATTTTGGGGCTGAAAAAGAATACAAGCAAGCCAAAACACGAGCAGCACAAACGCTGGGCACACATTTTTTGCCTTCTAATCTGGAAGTGGCGCTTGAACTGGACAAGATTGCCGAGGAAAACGAAGGTGAAAACAGGAAAGAACGACTAGTAGAGATGCGCAGGGAAGCCTTGCAGGTTATGAAGGTTATTGATGATTACTGTCCCGTTTTAATTGGTAGCGTCTGGCGAGGCACAATCCGCAATGGAAGCGATATAGACATCGCAGCCTACGCTGATGACCCACAAGAAATCGTCAATATCCTAAAAGCCCAAGGAATAAAACTCCTGAAAACCGCTTGGACAACCGTCAACAAACACGGCCGAACCCTGTCGTCGCTTCATTTACATGCTGAAACCACTGCGAAACATGGACTTGAAGTCGTCGTCCGAACCTCCGAGGAAAAAAGAGAAAAAAGGAAATGCGAGATTTTCGGAGATGAAATGAAGGGGTTACGAACTAAAAGCCTCGAAAAACTGCTCAAAGACAACCCGACTCAATGCTTTATCCCCGCATGATCTCGAATAAAAATCTGATTTTGCCTCACAAAGAACTTAAAGAACCGATTTCCATATGTATTTCAAACCTCAAATTGATGCCAAATGGCCATAAACAAAGAATATCTAAAAAAGATGTTCCCAAACCTCTACGAAGAGCTTGAAACGGGAGATTCCAAAATCCCGATAGATGCTGTTCGCAAAAACCCTGAAGAGGCAGAAGCTGACATCGTCGAATGCATCGAGGAAGACATTGAATCCAAACCTGATACTGTCACACCAGATAAACTGCGTCACTTTATCCCTTGCGCCGTTGATTTCATCCGCCGCTGTGACACCGAAGCACAAGCAGGAGAAATAATCGATTACTTACTGAAGAAAGGTGAAATAACGAACGAATACGCTGAAGAACTGCGCTGCAAACTAAAACAGGAAGGGGTGCGAAGCTTTGGTCCCAAAAAAGAAGAAAACTATTACTTCAGAGAAGGCGGAATTTTCTAATTTGCATATTTCCTTTTGAACGCTAAAGTGAATCAATGTTTTGAAGAGTTAATTCGTCTACTGATTTTTACATGGCAATCTATTCAACCAGGTTTGTTTTTATTTTTCCAACGTTAAACTTGCTGCTGATTAAATGTTTGTTGATCTTGTGTCGGAAAACTAATAAGTGTCAAGTTTGTTGTACAAAAATGGAAAAAATGGTGATATTATGGCAATAAAAGTAGGAATTAACGGATTCGGAAGGATCGGCAGACTACTTTACCGTGCAGCACTCGAACGTAACGCAAATATTGATTTCGTTGCAATCAACGATCTCGCTGACGCAAAAACAAATGCGCATCTTCTTAAATATGACTCAATCCACGGACACTTCCCTGGGACAATCGAAGTCGTCGGAAACGACATGGTCGTTAACGGAAAAACTCTCAAATGCCTCAGCGTAAAAGATCCTGTAGCGCTGCCATGGAAAGACCTTGGGGTTTACCTAGCAGTGGAATCCACAGGCTTGTTCACCAACCGGGAAGGCGCAAGCAAACATTTCCAAGCAGGAGCCAAAAAAGTTTTGATTAGCGCTCCAGCGGAAAACCCAGATGCAACTTTCGTGTTGGGCGTAAACGACAAGTCTTATGACCCAGAAAAACACAACATTCTGAGCAACGCTTCTTGTACAACAAACTGCCTAGCACCAGTTAGTAAGGTTTTAGCCGACAGTTTTGGCTTGGAAAAAGGCTTCATGACAACTTGCCACAGCTACACAAACGATCAAAAAGTTCAAGACCTAGTTCATAAGGACCCAAGAAGGGCACGTGCAGCAGCAATCAACATCATTCCAACAAGCACAGGTGCGGCAAAAGCAATCGGTTTAGTTTTGCCAAGTTGCGCTGGAAAAATGAACGGCTACTCTTTGCGCGTACCTACCCCAGACGTATCCATTGTTGACTTAACCGCTGTCCTGAGCAAAGAAGTCACAAAAGAAGAGATTAACGAAGCCATGAAGAAAGCCGCAGAAGGCTCGCTTAAAGGCATCTTACAGTACACGGAAGACCCGATAGTTTCAACCGATGTACTCCACAGCACTTACTCAGCAGTCTTCGACGCACAATTAACCATGGTCCTAGGTGAAAAGAGCAACTTCGTTAAAGTCTTCGCATGGTATGATAACGAATGGGGCTTTAGCAACCGCATGGTTGAATTCATCGAAATGATCGGCAAAAAAGCAAAACTCTAAGCCGCCAATCAATCCGAAATTCTTCCCACCCATCTCTTTTTGGGTTCAAGAATTCATAAAAGTTAACCGAAGAAGTGGAGAAAATGGCAAAATACAAAACACTTGATGATTTTGACGTAAAAAACAAGGTTGTTCTTGTCAGAGTAGACTTTAACTCAGAAATAGATCCCGTAACTAAGAAGGTAACAAGCGATGTGCGCATCAAAGCTCATGCAGAATCGACGCTTAAGGAGTTGGCGGAAAAAGGCGCCAAAACAGTTGTTTTAGCACATCAGGGACGGAAAGGCGACCCAGACTTCACTCCGCTCAAAGAACATGCTGCGATTCTCCAGAAGATCCTTAAATGCCCAATAAAATACGTCGATGACCTCTTTGGCGAAAAAGCAAAAATGGCAATTAAAAACTTGCAAGCAGGGGAAATTCTGGTTCTTGAAAACGTTCGTTCATGGGACGGAGAAACCAAGAGCGGGACACCAGAGGCACATAGCAAAACCGATCTCGTCCAGAACCTTGCACCCCTCGCAGACTTGTTCGTTAACGACGCTTTCGCTGCTGCACATCGCGGACATGTATCAATGGTCGGCTTCACCGCAGTTTTGCCTTCAGCAGCTGGAAGAATCATGGAACGCGAACTGAAGTCGTTGAGTAAGTCGCTTGAGAAACCTGAACACCCATGCGTCTACGTGATGGGCGGAGCCAAAGCAGACGACGCACTTGAAATCTCAAAGTACGTCTTGGACAACGGAATAGCAGATTGCGTTCTAGTCGGCGGCGTCACTTCGCAATTGTTCCTTACAGCTAACGGCGTCAATTTAGGCAAGAATACTATGGATTTTCTCATTAAGAAGGAACTAATTCAGTTCGTGCCCGGCATAAAAGCGCTTCTAGCCAAATACCCAAGCAAAATAATTTTGCCCTCAGATGTCGCGTTAGATGTAGCTGGCAAACGTAAAGAAATCCCTGTCAACAAACTACCAAATGAAAACACCATATTCGACATTGGAAAGAAAACAGTTGACGAATTCGCCGCCATTATCAGCAAAGCCAAATCCATCGTTGTCTCCGGACCAATGGGCGTCTACGAAAACAAAGAATTCAACTACGGAACCAAAGCCGTTTTAGAAGCTGTCGCAAACAGCAAAGCCTTCAGCCTAGCAGGCGGCGGAAACACCATTGCAGCAATTCAAGAATACGGGCTAACCAAAAAAATCGGCTACATAAGTACTGCAGGCGGAGCACTCATTGAGTTCTTGATGGGCAAAAAACTACCAGGCGTAGTCGCGCTCGAAACAGCTGTAAGTACCAAAAAAATCTAATTTCTTTCTTTTTTCGTTAAGCTACGCTTTACCATAATTTTACTTATGAATTTCCTCTAGAAGGTCTACGACCGAGCTGAGGTCACTCGCTATGAAGTCGGGTTTTTGCTGACTATCCAAAAGGTCTTTCAAACTGTTGAATTGGGAGGGAACAAAAACTGTTTTTAGTCCAGCTTCTTTGGCGCCTTTGATGTCTTCGATCGGGCTATCGCCGATGTAAATCGCCTCGTTAGCCTGGACATGAAGCTTTTTGAGCTCTTCTTGGAATATGCGGCTGCTTGGTTTGCGCCACCCGTTCTCTTCGGAAACTTCGACTGCGTTGAAGAACGTACTAATTCCCAGGTGCCGAAGACTCTTATAGATAACTGGCGCGTATGTGAAGTTCGTTATTAAGCCAACTTTGCAGTCGGTTTGGGCTTTTTTGATTAGGTTTTTTGCACCTTCTCTTAACTCAAGCGTATCGATGAAGTCTTGGAAGAAAACATTCAGGGCGGCTTTCACTCGGGAATCGTTAGGGGTCACCTGAAATCCAAGATTGCTAAGAGCTTCAGCCACCCAGATCGCGTTTGTTACTTCTCTTAGCTGTTCATAGCGCACTTTGCGGAACTTCTCATGAGCCAATGTGTAAGACTGCACAAAACTGTCCTCGGTAACGTCGAAGCCTTCCTTGAATAAAGCTTGGTAAAGTTTGAATCTTGAGGCTTCCATCGTGTAGCTTCTGCAGTTAACAAGCGTCCCGACATAATCGAATATTACCGCCTTAGTGCAACTCATATGTATCGCTCTTTCTTCTCCGCACAAATTGCGTTTCTCGCAACCTCTCCAATGACCTTTCCCATTGCCGTGCCAAGCAGCTTCGTTTCATTCCCAATTGCCTCTTCTACTTGCAGATCAAAGGGAATAGCACCAAGATAACTAAGCCCAAGCTTCTTCGTTTCAACCCGAACGATATTTGCCCGATCAATCTTCATGTTTTCCACTAATCCCAAAATCGGCATTTTTAACTCGCAGAGGAGGATGGCCTGTTTCTTTACAGTTTCAAAAGCCAACATGGAAGGGGTGGTTACTATTAGGAACTCTATTCGTTTGATTAGTCGTACCAAATCAAGGACGGCGTCTCCAATGCCTGGAGGCATGTCAATTACTAAGAAGTCAAGTTGGCCCCACTGAGTAACTGACAGGAGTTCGATTAAGGCATTGGATACATCCGCTCCACGGAGGGGTGCAGGGTTGTCTCCAACGAAGTAAATTAGCGACATGTACTGCAAGCCTTGGACGGTGGGTGGGACTATGCCTTTTTCTTCTTTAAGGACAGTTTTTTGGGCTCCGAGGATTATGTGGGTTGAGGGACCAGTAAAGTCCAAATCGAATAAGCCCACTTTGCAGCCTTTATTTGCAAGGGTCAAGGCGAGCATGGTTGCAATCATGCTTTTTCCGACTCCACCTTTGCCGCTTGAAACAGCGATAATTCGCCTTGTTCGGCTCAATCGTTCATCAATCACGCTTGTTCGTGGGTCAGCCACAGTTATTTGGCTCCTTTTACGCTCTCAAGCCAAACGCCACGTCCGCTGGCGATTTCAAAGTCAGGACTGTGGCATTTCGCGCACTTAATGTAGCTGTGGGCAACCTCGGGAACAAAATGAATAGCTTCTGCTGTTTCTTTGTCCATTTTGTTAATGTCAAACTGCCACTCTGTCCCGCAGACCCTGCATCGGAGAGTCGTTTTTGCTTTAAGGATGCGGAATTTTGTGCATTTGAAAAGTGGTGTCTTCATTTCCGCAAGGGCAAAACGCAGAATTGGCCGTTCGACCTGCTGAAGCTCGCCGACGCGAATGGTGACCTCTAAAATTTCCTTCAGTTTTTCCTTCTCAGCAATCTCTTTCGCTGAGGCTAAAACCGCTTCGGCAAGCGACCATTCATGCATAAACTCAATTATCCCGATGGCATTTAAAAACGATTTTGCCACAGAAAGGGTTTTCCAAGAACAATCATTTTTTCAGTAACCTGCAGACACAACGAGAGCCTGCCTGCCTCTTTCATCAACGGATTAGAGCAACCCCAGATTGAGTAATCCTATTTATTCCCCAGATTGTGGACCAAAATAAAAAATCTTTTGTTCGAAGGCATCTGTTCACTCAGGATAGTCCTGCGAGTTTCAAAGTTAGTTTAGTTGTTCTGCATTTGAGCGACTTTTCCTGTATCTGCCCATATTTCTACGATTATGCTGCCTACACCGCCGGGGTAGACCTTGTCAAGATAAAGCGTCACGGTCCATTGGGGATAGAGAGCTAGCCCGTTTTTAGTATTCGGGTGAAAAACAACTGAGACGGGTGAAGGTAACACGTTGAAATTGGAGACTGTGGTGCCGTCCGCTGTCCAGCTATAGCTTTTCACGGCGTTCAGGGCCAACTGGACCGCCTGGCTGCTGGAAACGTTGACTGTGGTACTTCCAACTGTGAACAGATACCAGTCGTCAATCAAGTCAGTCAAGTTGTTGCCTTGAAAGGTTAAGCTTACGCATTTGGGCGAGAAATCAACACCGTTCTCCGTGTACAACATAACTATCTGCGTGTCCGCGCCAGACATTGTGACGTTCAGTTCGATGTTGCCTTCAGTTACTTGCATGTTCTGCATTGTGCCGCTCACCAACAAGAGGGTGCTGCTCATGTTTTCAAGGTAAGATGAGTTCTCGTAAGATGCGAGTCTTCCGAGCAACCCTTTCGCCGCATCTAGGGCGCTGTAGGGTTGAGGCGTTGAATAGACTGGTGAACCTTCAAGCATAATAATTTGGTACCATGAAAGCTCGCCGCTTCGGAAGCGGAAGTAAACGTCCATTTTGCTGTCGCTGCTTGTGAGCGAATACATCATCGTCTGCTCCAAAATCCCGCCTAAATTCGACGGCTGATCAACCGTGTCGCTGACCAAAGTCGCCTGATAATGTGACGTATCTATTTGAGGTATCTGCTGCAGAAAATTGATCGCTGTGCTTGTCGAGGCAGTCCATGACTGTAATTGATTGTACTTTGACTGTAAATCGTTCTGTTTGATGGATGCCTGGTTCAAAGCGTTAAACTCCCAGGTCACCACGCTCGCCACAACAATAAGGGCAATTAGCGAGACTGCGAGCGCCGTCTTCAATTTGAACATTGAAGCACGCTTCTTAGGCTGAACCTCAGGCGCCTCCTCAACAACTCGCATTGTGCTGACAGCAGCCGATCCGAAAGTTGACAGCTTGTAGATTCCATTTTCTTGTGTTACGAGTTCGCCTAAGCTTTCGAGATGGTAGGTCAGGTTGGAACTGGAAACTCCCAACAAATCAAGCATCTCTGAAAAAGTCAGGGGCTTTTCTGAGAGAACCCGAAGTATCTTTCGGCGTGCAGGATGCTTAAGTGAACTGAACATTGTTGAGTAAATCTCTTCCTGAACATCAGGCACCTTTTCTCAACCGCTCATGTATATTGCATTAAAGCGCTTAAAACTTTGCTGAATTAAGCTACAAGCTGTCTGAAAGAATTTGTTTACAAGGCTTGACTAATCGCTGAGGAGTTTTGTCGAGAAACCTTTACAAGAATCTGTTTATTGACAAAATCAGAAACCCGATGTTTTAGGAGTAAACAGGAAATGGCCCAACTAAAACGAAGCCTGATAAATTCAAAAAGAAGGGCTACAAGCCGCCGCTGGAAAAATCGCGTTATTAGGGTATCGCTTTAATTTTGGTTTTAGCTGCGTCAAAGTCTGGATCTGTAGAAACAGGCGCCACTTAAAGTCTGAGAAATGACAAATTAGAAATAAATGTTCTCGATAGTTGTATCCTGGACGAAATGTTATGACCGATGTAGTGTTCACTTTTGAGGTTCATCAGCCCCACAGGCTGAAGCGCAAGCTGTTTTGGGAAGGCAAAATTTTCAGTCGTCTCACCAAAAACGAACTATTCGACTATTATTTTGACAACGAGAGTGATAGGGAAATCTTTAAACGAGCTGCACGCAAATGCTATTTCCCCTCAAACCAAATCCTGCTCGACTCAATAGACAAACACAAGCATGACTCTAAGCAGGTCAAGGTGTCATTCAGCATCTCAGGCGTTTTCCTCGAACAATGCCAAATGTTCGACCCAGACCTGCTTGAAACCTTCAAGCAACTTGCTCAAACCAAAAGCGTCGAATTCTTAAACCAAACCTATTACCACTCAATCGCCAGCCTTTACCCCGACAAAGAAGAATTTATTGAACAGGCGAGGATGCACAAGCAAACCGTTAAGGACTTGCTTGGCTACACACCCAACGTTTTCGAAAACACCGAATTGCTGTATAATAACACTATTGCCAAGACTGTTGAATCGTTGGGATACAAGGGCATTTACACTGAAGGGGTCGAGAAAATCCTCGGCGAAAAATCTCCTAACTATCTCTACACTCCCAAAGGCGCAAAAAAAATCCGTGTATTGCTTAGGAACTACAAGCTTACTGACGACATTGGCTTTCGATTTTCAGCGAGATGGTGGCCCGAGTGGCCGTTAACGGCCGATAAATACGCCGGTTGGCTGGCGAGTGCACCAGGTCAATGTATCAACATCTTCCCCGACTACGAAACTTTCGGCGAGCATCATTGGCCTGAAACCGGCATACACAGTTTCCTGCAGCATCTTCCGGATGAAATACTAAAGTTTGACAGCTTGCATATGTCAACACCATCCGAAGTTATAGCCAGTAACGCACCTGCAGGTGAAATCGACGTGCCTGAAGCTCAAGGGACGGTTTCATGGGCAGACGTGCAGAGAGACCAATCTGGCTGGTTAGGCAACGTGATGCAGTGGGCGTACTATACAGCGCTGCGTCGTTTGGAGCCGTTCATCAAAGAAGCGGACGACCCTGAGTGGCTCAGGCTGTGGCGTGATTTCCAAACAAGCGACCATCTCTACTACATGTTCACCGCAGGCGGAGGACCTGGCGAAGTGCATTCCTATTTCAGCCCATACGAGTCACCTATGGACGCCTTCGCCGTGGCGCAAACCTTGCTAAACGATTTTGAATCACGACTAAGACTGTCAATCTTAACAGCAAACGAACCCTTCTTATTCAACACGGGAGTTGGAAAGGAATATTACACGGGAACTATGGCTTGGAGCCTAAAAGGATTCATTAAAGCTCTCTGCCAAGTCGATGCGAAAGCTATCGAGTTTCATATCGAAAACGGCGACTTTGAAAGCTGGGTAAGAAATTCTCTTAAAGACCAGAAACTGGCGTCTCAGATTAAACGGCTTCAGGCTTCAAAAGAAAAAGGAGAAAAACTACGAGAAACACTGCTGAATTTCGCGAAGAAACGTTATGCCATATTAAGCGATCAAATTCAGGACGCAACCAAGCTGTTTTAGGAACTAACGCGTTTATAAGGAAAGTCTCCTAATAAATAACTTGGTACGGTGCATTATCGATGAGAGACGAGCTTCCCTTTCCTGACAAAGTCTTGCAGACACTTCATAACCTATGTGCGACTGCGGCTGATTTGGCGAGAAGAGGCGAAGAAGTAGCAAGGCTCCTCCAGAAAGACCCAAGTGAAATAGAAAACATCTTGGATCGCTACAAGTCTGAAGGCTTCGCTGAAAGCTTTATTGATAACGAGGGAAAGAAACGGTACTATCTCAATGGAAGAGGAATAATTAAAGTCTGCTCGCTTTTTACGTAGTGGAAACATGCGTGTCATCATTTTTTCTTGGGAGTATCCGCCCCGGGTCGTAGGTAAACTTGCAGAGTACGTGAAAGCGTTGTCAACCCAGCTTGTAGGCAACGGCGTAGAAGTGAATGTGGTAACTTACGACGACTCAATGACAGGAACCGCCAAAGAATCGACGGGTGTGCAAACAATTCGAGTGTCAAATCCTGTTCGAACCCACATCGGAGTATTAACTTGGGTTCTAACGCTTAACCAAGAAGTTGAACGGGCAGCAGCCAACCTTTATTATCAAACAAAAAAGCAAATTGACTTAATGGATGTCTTCGATTGGCATTTTATTTCTGCAGCAGTGACCCTGAAGAACGGGTTAGGTATACCTTTTGTTTATTCCGTTGAAAGCCTAGAAGACCATCGTTCTCAAGGTCTAAGCACACCCTACAATATGGCGATTAAAAGCATTGAGTGGCTGGGTTTTTATGAAGCGGAAAAAATCAGTGTTAAATCAGAATGGATGCGCGACGAAATAGTTCGAATCTACAAGGTTCCTCAGGAAAAAATAGTAGTAGTTTCAGCCGGGTCAAATTCTTGGATAAAAGAAATTCTAGACCTCTATAGTATCGTCTCAGGAGTTTTGAAGGCCAGATGAAAGATGACTTGACTGTTATGATGCTAAGCTGGGAGTTTCCACCTAGGGTTATCGGAGGAATTTCACCTCACGTTTTCTTCTTGTCAAAGAGCCTTGCCAAGCAGGGTGTAAAAGTTTACGTTGTAACATGCGATTTTCCTGATGCGCCGGCACATGAAGTGATTGACGGCGTAGAAGTCTACCGTATCGACTCGTACAAGAACCCGTCACCCGACTTCGCTACATGGGTCTACTTGATGAACCTTAATATGCAAAAAGAAACAGCGGCGCTGACGAGAAAAATCGGGAGCAAAATCGATCTGCTACACTGCCACGATTGGCTTGTCGCTAACGCGGGAATAGGACTCAAACATGTTTTTCGAAAGCCTCTTTTGGTAACTATGCATTCCACTGAAATCGGAAGAAGAGATGGGTTGCACAATGACACTGAGAAAATGATTCATGAAACTGAAGCGTGGCTGACTTATGAAGCGTGGAAGGTTGTTTGCTGCAGCGACTACATGATTTCACATGTCAAATGGGCTTTCGGACTGCCCAACGACAAGCTAGTTATGGTTCCAAATGGCGTAAACACCAGTATCTACAATACGACTCCAGAGGATTTGAAGGACTTCAGAAACAAGTTCGCGTTGCCTGAAGAAAAAATAGTTCTTTTCGTAGGCAGGCTAGTGTACGAAAAAGGCATCCACATATTAATCAACGCTGTTCCTAAGGTCCTGGAAAAAGTCAACGCCAAATTCATAATTGTCGGTAGCGGCTACATGAAGGAGCAGCTCCTCAACATTGTACGCAGCATGAATCTTGAACACAAAGTTCTATTCGAAGGATTTCTCGACGAACAAACCCTGCTTAAACTCCAACAGTGCGCAGACGTGTCCGTCGTGCCATCACTGTTTGAACCATTTGGGATTGTAGCCTTGGAAGCCATGGCTGCAAAAAGCCCCGTCGTCGCTTCAGATACGGGCGGCCTATCCGAAATCATCCAGCATGATGTAACAGGAGTTAAAGTTTACCCAAACAACCCCGATTCATTAGCATGGGGAATAAGCAAAGTCTTATTGGACAATAGCTACAGGCACCGCATCAGAGAGAACGCTTACAAGAAAGTATTAGAAATATACGATTGGGAAAAAATCGCGCAGCAAACCAGACGCATATACGAGGGCGTTTTAGGCGAGTATTCAAACAGCTTTTGGGCGTAAAACCCCAAGCGCTATTTGCCTATGACCCTTACATTTTCAACTTGAATCCAAGGGGAAATTAGTTGCCCCATCTGACGCTCGTTGCTGCCAACTAAGCTGATGTTTTTAAGTACTTCAAAGATGTTGCCTGCTAGCATGACACCTCTGCTGCAATGGGTTATTTCGCCTTTCTTGATCTTCCACGCAGGCGTTGCCACCACCGAGAATTCGCCGCTTACCGGGTTACTGCTGTGTGCACCTTGCAGATAATACACCATTAAGCCGTCATCGGTCTCACTTAGCATTTCGTCTGCTTTCTTGTCTCCTCTCAGTATATGGAAGTTTGTTGTGTCGATGCTTGGTGTTGACAGGTATCCTGCGCGTCCCGCGTTTCCGGTGCTTTCTTTTCCTTCCTTTTTCGCTGAATAACTGTCATAGAGGAAACTGCGCAAAATGCCCTTCTCGATGACTGCTGTTTTCTTATGTGGCACGCCTTCACCGTCAAAAGCCCACGTTCGTAGGCCACCTGCGAACAATCCGTCATCGCAAACTGTTAATTTATCAGAAGCTACTTTTTCACCGATTTTCCCCTTAAACGCAGACTGATTTCGCTGCACGCTATCCGCTCTCACTGCATTAATCAACGTGTAGGCGAGAAGGTCCTGCAGCGCAAACTGAGTGAGAATTAGAGTAGTGCTTTTAGTTTCCACTGACTTAGTTTTTAACGCAGAAAGTGCCAGTTTCGCCGCTTCTTTGCCGACCCAAACTGGATCAACCTCATAACTTCTTGATGCATTGAATTCGAAGCAAACGGGCGTGACAGAGATGCCTTCTTTTGCCACGGTGGCTATGCTGCATTCTATAACTGTGCCCTTGTCAAAACCCGAGATTCCGCTTGAGTTGGCGACAGCGTTAGAAATGTAAGCGCTGCCTATCCCCCCCTCGATGGGGAACACTCTTTTGTCAACTTGCCCAGCAGCCTCAAGCATGGCTGCAGCGACTTTGACGAGCTCCCCTGACTCTAATTCAGCAACTCGTTCATCAAAGGTTTTTTCCGGTGAAGCGTAAGTTTCATTTCCTGGCAGTCCTTTCCAGTCAGGGTCAGGTTTGCTTGCTCTTGCTGCGCTTAAGGCCCTTGAGATTACGTCTCCGATAGCGGTTGGGTCGTTGATGACGTTTGTGTAAGCAAAACCCATCGCTTTTTCAGCGACCACGCGGATGCCTAATCCTCGGTCAATGATCCTGTTAGTCTTGCTAATTTGGCCAAGTTCGATGCCGATGTTTGTTGCTTGTCCTTCGTAAACGTAAGCCTCCGCTTCAGAAGCTCCATTCTTTAGGGCTTTACTCACTGTGTTTTCTGCTAAATCTACCATTACTTCTTTTTTAAGCACTGCCACCGACCATGATCTCCTTTATGCTGATGTGTGGTCCTCCATCACTTATGAACGCTGTCTGACCTTTGCCGCATCTGCCAGGATCCAAGAGAAAATCTTTGCCGACCCCGTTAACTTTATTAAGGGTTTCAAGTGTGTTGCCGCTTATTGAGGCGTCGCGTACCGGCGCGCCTATTTCGCCGTTTACTATTTCGTAGCCTTCTTGGATGCCGACTTGGAATGTTCCGTCAAGATTTGCTTGTCCACCCCTAAAACTCTTAAAGTAGAAGCCTTGCTTCACGTTTTCTACCAATTCTTCAAAGGAGTGATCCCTTGGCTCCATGTATGTGCAACGCATCCGGATTATTGGTTCCACTCGGAAATCTTCGGCTCTCGCGTTGCCCGTGGGTTGAGCGTTGAATTTTTGAGCGGTTTCGCGGTTATGCATCAAGCCTGCGACGACACCGTCTTTTATGAGCAGTGTTTTCTGGGTTTGAACGCCTTCGTCATCGTATTTGAATGCGCCAAAAGAGCCTACGATGGTACCGTCATCATAAAAAGTGACCAAGTCAGAGCCGATTTTCTTTCCCAAGTTGTCTGCTAAGACGCCGCCTGAAAGAGCCAGATCCGCTTCAGCCAAATGCCCAAACGCCTCATGGACAAAAACTCCGACAACATTGGGACCTAGTACAACAGGAAACGTTCCTCCCTTCAAAGATTTGGCGCCTAACTGTTCAATCGCGCGTTTGGCTACTTTTTCGCCCAAGTTTTCGGGAGACACCTCATCGAAGACTTCGTAGCCCGCCGTGGAACCTATTTCTTCCCGGCTAAACGTGAATATTCCCTCATTGTGGGCTGAACCTGCGATTCTTGCCCAAACATATAATTTGTCCTGCTCGATGCTCGAGCCGTCACTGTTCGCAAAATAGCTGGTGCCCATCAAATCAAGATAATCAATTGTGAAACTCTTTATCCGTTTATCGTAGCCCAAACCTGTCTTGTTCACGGTCATGGCTGTTTTGATTTTGTCCTCCATCGAAATATCCGCTGGGTTCTTTTTCGGTTTAGATCTCACGCGGTCAGTAACAACTTTGGTGTCGGAAAGCTTGATCGGCTGTTTCAGGTGTGAACTCGCCATTTTCGCCATTTTGCAAGCATCCGAAACTGCATCCTCCAAAATTGCATGGTCCAGAGAGCCGACGGAAGCAAACCCCCATGTACCATTGACTAGCACGCGCAAGGCAACGCCGCTTTCGATACCCTGCTTTGCGGCTTCAACCCGCTCTTCCTTGAGAGTTAGCATTGTTTTAACCATTTTTTGTGCTCGGGCTTCGGCGTATTGTGCTCCGAACTTTTGGGTGGCGATGTGATTAATTTTGGTGAGAAGGTCTTTCAAAGTTATCTGCCTTTGCAAAGTTGAATATTTATTAAATCAATTTTGTAGGAATTAAACCGTTTTGTTGCATGCTTTCCTCAGCGAAGGATGGCTTATGTTTTACCAAAAATCGTTCATGTTTAACTGCTTTACTGTTGCAACTGGCGGTTTAGATCTTTTTTTAGGTGTGTCAACATCTAGGACCAGTTGTCCGTAGACTCCGTCATACCCTGGTGTAACTTTTGCTTCACCATTTCTCACTTTAACGATTTCCTGGGCAATAGGGGCATCAACCACTTTAACTAAAGCTTCTAGCGGGGCATCAATCAGCGTTGTGTATTCGTCGCCAAATTTTTCTATTAGCAAGTTATAGTTTTTCCAAACCGCCTGTGTTGATGGGGATTCAGAGCCTATTACTGCCGCGATTATTTCTGAAAGTGGTAGCAATCGTATGAAGCCTGGGGCATTTGCACGTTTGAAGTCTGCGGGTCTGTCTGCGAGTTCTTCAACTCGTTGCTCCACGCCTTTTGTCAGTTTTCGTCGGCATACTGGGCAGATGTTGCCGAACTTTATTGCTTCAGACGGTGAGAGGGAAATTTTGCAGTTGCGGTGTCCTGTCCAATGGTATTTGCCGTAGGCGGGGTCAACTTCAATGGTGTACTTGAACCTTGCTGGGTCATTTTTTATTATAGAGTCTGTGACCTGTTGGTAGGTGAAGTTTTGAAGTTCGAAGACGTTGGCTTCTCTTCCAATGCGCCAAGGCCAAAAACTGTGGCAGTCACTGTTCGAAACCAAGGCGTACTTGTCTAACTCGCTTAGTCGCCAATTCATCGGGGGGTCGCTGCTTAATCCAGTTTCCAAGGCATGTATATGGCGTGTCATGTCTTGGTAACAGTCTTCCATCGTGTCAAAGCCGCTGAACGCACCGAAAACGCTGAACCACGGGGTCCAAGCATGTGCGGGAAAAACCATGTTTTCAGCTGAAACAGCCATTATCTCCTCCACAAGCTGAGGCGATGAAACATTCAGGATCGGTCTGCCGTCTGATGCCAAATCGCCGAACCGTTCTAGCCGGTCGTTGATTTGAGTGGCTGTCTCCATGCTCGGGGTCAAGATGACGTGGTGGACTTTTTTGTTTTCGTTTTTGAAGTCGAATATTGTGCAGACTTCGGTTGTAAGCATGAATCGAACAGGCGAATCAACTTTGCCTGCTAGCTTGAATAGGCCAGTGTTCTGTTCGGGTGTTAAGGTTTCGCTAATCTCTTTTAGCCACAGCGGGTGGGTGAAGTCACCTGTGCCCACTAAGTTTAAGCCTTTGATTCTTGAGTAGCGTGCGATTTCCGGGATGCTCATCTGCTCGCTTGTTGCCCTGCTGAATCGACCGTGAATATGCAAATCAGCTATAACTCTCAATATTAGCGCCCAATCCCTAACGTGAACTTTAACCATTTTAAGGCTTCGCTAAATCAACACAGAAAATACAAAACTAGATCGGCTTGCTGTTCAGCCTATTTGTCCATGCCTCAAGCGCTTCGACCAGCTGTTTGATGAGTATTCTTGTCTTTTCATCCGTGACCTTTCCTTCCACGGCAACGCATTCAGCAGCGTTGGAAAGCATTACTTCGGGCTTGTTTATAGGATACATGTTGACGAAGACAAACGTTTGGCGAAGGTGGTATTGTGCTCTGGCGCCTCCAAATCTTCCTGTTGACGCGCTCATTATAGCGACTGGCTTATTCGCTAGTGAGTTATCTTGGTAAGGTCTCGAAGCCCAATCAATCGCGTTCTTCAAAACGCCGGGGATCGAGTAGTTGTATTCTGGTGTGGCGATTAGAAGTGCGTCGGCGCTTCTGATTTTCTCTTTAAACTCCGCGACTTTGGGCGGCGGGTTGTTTTCGTTGTCCTGGTTAAAAGGCGGGATGCCTTCTAAATCGAAAACTTCGATCGTAACGTTTTCAGCTGCAACTTCAATTGCCGCTCGAACCAACGCTTTGTTATAGGAGCCTCTTCTTAAACTGCCCGCGAAAGCCAAAATTTTGAATTGTTTTTGCGCAGAAAATCACCGCAAGAGACGTTAAAGGAACAAGCCTCAGACGGGATTTAAAGCTTTTCAGTTGGCGCTTTCCTTTGCGGTCCTGATGTTTTGGGCGTAATTTTGTGGTTTGTTTTGGTCACAAATAATAGACCCTTTCCCGTTGGCAGGAATTGATGCTTGGCGCTTTTTATAGATGAATTCCGTCACGGCTCCTTGTCATTATGCTTCAAAATTTTCTGATATCCGAAGCCAATGAAAAGGCAGAGTGACAATAAACATAATAACGCTCTTAACATCTACCTACCTCAACAAGGAAGTACCCATAATGCCAACAAAAGTTTTACTCCAAACAAATATGGGCGATATAACAATAGAACTCAGAAATGATATGCCAATAACCACTAGTAACTTCAAAAATCTGGTTCAAAAAGGAACATACAACAACACAATCTTCCATCGAGTCATCAAGGGATTCATGATTCAAGGCGGCGACCCAACAGGAACCGGATACGGCGACCCATCAATACCTGACATCAAAGATGAATTCACTCCCAACAACCGCAACGACAGAGGTACAATAGCAATGGCAAATGCAGGTCCAAACACGGGCAGCAGCCAATTCTTCATCAACCTGGTAAACAACAATTTCTTAGACCTCAAACATCCAGCGTTCGGCAAAGTCATATCGGGCATGGATTTGGTTGACAAAATTGCAGGGGTAAAAACAGACTCAAACGATAAGCCTCTACAAAACGTGAAGATGATTAGCGCTTCGGTCTTACCTTAAGCGCTCAATGCTTTTTCCAAAAAAACATGCAGAGATTGAAAAGGATTTTTGGTTAAAAATAAAAAGTTGGAGAATTATTTTTTCTTCTCTTATTTCTCTTTCGGCTTTGAGCCGATCTCTACCAGTTGAATGTTGATCTGGTACCTCTTTTCGCCGACTTGCATCTTTCCAGTTGCGTGAAAGCCCTTGCTTCCAGTGCTGAAGTTCTTTTGATTCAAAATAAACTGCATTTTCTCTCCGCACAGCTGTACTGTAGCCATATTCGGTGGTTGCTCACTCATGTTCAAAGTCACCTTTGTCTGTCTCTATTCTCACTGTTCCTTTTCACCTTTTCGCTCCCTATTCGACTCAGAATCGGAAAGGGCCTATTTTCTTGATTTCACCATCGCTCGCAAATCCATCGCGATCATGAAGACGAACGCCAGCGAAAGGAGAGCGCGGAAAAGGTTGTGTTGTTGAAGATTTGAGCTTGTTTGTTGGCAAGCAGAGTTTTGGGGTTTGAAAGGTCCATCCGAACCATTTGGGCCGCATCAAATAACGCTAAAGTCGTCAACCTCAACACTAAGCCGATCAGAAACTGTTTTAAAATCTGCCTTGCTTTCCAAAAACATGGTTAGAAATTACAGAGGACATGAAGAAACAAAACCTGCTTTTGCTAAGCTGAATGGTCCTTCCGTAATCTTGTCTCGATTTTTTCACGTTGGCAAAACGGTATAATCACATGCTTTTTGTTAATTGCGCAAAATGATTGCCAGCCCTTTGAACTTGTCTGGGATTTTGAAGGCAACTAGTATGACTTGGAAAGGTTCCAGCTTAAATTCCCATCTGATTGCAGCTGAAATTTGCACTCTTTCTCCTTTCTGGAGCGTGCTTCTAAAGGTTACTTTTCGTGTGAACGGCGAATTAATTCACCTCCTAATTATGTGGATTGTCAAATCGTGTCAAATCATGTCATTTTGTGTCAATTCATGTCAAATTGTGTCAAAAAAAGTATCAACCTGCAACTGATGCAAGACCTAAATCAAGAAAGCAACCCAAAACACAAACAAAAAAATTTGGCTTTTCCACACTGCCAAACGAACACACATTCCGTTTCAGAACAAAGTTGAAAAAAGAAAACTTGTAGTGGATTTGAAATGGGTTTTTGGTGCGGTCGCCGGGATTTGAACCCGGGATCATTAGCTTGGAAGGCTAATGTCCTAAACCAGACTAGACGACGACCGCCCTCAATATTGCTTGTATTCCCAATATCTGTGCTTGATTTAAGGATATTGCCATCATCTTTTGTTTGGTTTTGAACACTCAGAAGATTGCCCTGACTTATTCAAACTTGAGACCAAATTGAGGGACAAAATCTTTAAGCAATCATTAAACAAAACTAAGGATAATTCAAATTATTTGTTTGCTAGGCGCTCAAATAATGAGTTCAGAAAAAATATATGCACATTGGAGAAGAAAGCAAGTACAAAAAGTTAGGAGAAGAGCTAAGAATCGATCTTTTAGATTCAGATTAATAAGAGGTAACGGCTTTGCCCAAATTCTTATTCGAGCCAACAAGGGAAATCATGCCACAGAAAGGTTAAGAAAGAAAGCCCATAGAAGAAAGCATAAACCTTTTTTCCCCTCGCCAGCCGTGTAGAAAAGAAACTTAACTATCAGTAAAAGACCGATTTTGGTAATCTTAAGCTGTAGAATATTGTCGGTCAAAAATGGCGATGTCGATTAATAGGAAAACGTACACTTTCTGGGCTCTCTGCAGAAATAACGAAAAATGTTGCTTTGTTCCCGTTGGAACCATCCGTCGTAGATGGAATAGTATATCTTTGTGGTTTGATGGTTAGTACAGTGGATTGGTCGCGACCATGGGTATGGGAAAGGGTACAAGTAAAGTTCCAAGTAGCCGAATTAAAGTCCTGACTAAAGACGCGAAGCAAATGGTTAATGGACCTTATTATTGCCCAAAATGCCGGAAAGAACTGTTGCAGATTTTGGCAGACCTTAAGAATAAGAAAGTGTATGCTTGCTGCAAATGCGGACTCGAGTGGCCGCTTGTTTACGCGCCTGTTTTTCAGCCGGTAGATTACTACAACAAGTTCAGGGATGCTTGGAAAAAGCAAAGCTACGGAATAATCAAACAAAAATAGCTTTGCTGGGCATTAAACAACTCGAAGTCTAGCACAAAGTGGATTAGTGGAAGAACAGACTAGCTAATAAGCGAGATTCAACCTAAAATTATTGGGATAAGCCATTGAGCGAAGAAAAACTCGAATTCACTCGCAGACTATCCGTTCTGGGAAATCTTGCGCTTGTTGCATGGGTTTTCATCGCGTTTTTTGGCGTTCTTTTCTTCACAATAATCTACAGCTGGCTCTACCTGATTCTGGACGCAGTCGTAATCTACGTCATTTTGCGCAGGCTTGGCTGCAGTAGCTGCTACAGATGCAAAGCTTGCACCAGCGGCTTCGGAAGGCTGGCAGGCGCTTTCTTCGGAAGAGGCTTTGTAAAAAAAGAAAGCGTTGGGAACCGAATTGGGTTTGTGGGATTTGTTTATTTCTTGTTGCTTCCGCTTCCCGTGGCTCTTTTGGTTTTGTCTATGCTTCAAGCCTTCACAGTTCCGAAGGTTTTGATCCTTGTTTGCCTTTTAGCGTTAGGTACCTACAGCTTTTCAACTTGGTACACGCGTTCAACAGTTCGTAGTTGAAAGTCATTTGGGAATAGTTTTAAAAATGCTTGACTTGTTCATGTAACGGATGTTGATAAGTGAATGAGTAGATCTCTGCCTCGTCTTAAATCGCTAAGTCTCTTAATTGTTTTTGCTTTAGCTTTTTTTCTCATTTTCCCAGTCATTCAGCCTTTTGCAGCGGTTAGCGCTCAAACGCAAACCGAATATTACAGTCGCGATTTTAGCTGGAACTACGGGGGAGAAACTTGGACTTGGAACCTTACAATCCCTATGAGCCTATGTCAAGCGTACGTTTCGGTTCCTGACTCGGTGAGATCACATATTCAACTTTCAGGCTTCGGATACTTCACAACCACCGAAGATCCTTACCTGCAAAGCTTAGTGACCAGGCTAAACGAAACTGCTGTCCAGGAAGGATACAGCGCTGTTCAGGAAGTCAACTTTGCCTTAGCCTTTGTTCAGAGCATACCTTACGCTACTGACTTAAACAGCACAGGCTATCAAGATTACCCAAGATTCCCAGTTGAAACCTTGTACGACAACATCGGCGACTGCAAAAGCCACTCAATTCTTTTTGCAACGTTAGTGCTCATGCTGGGGTTTGATGCGGTTTACATTAATCCTCCGGACCATCTCGCGGTAGGAGTGCTAGGAAACAACCTTGGTGGCACCTACTGGACATACAACAACCAAAACTACTATTACTGCGAAACAACCGGCGAAGGATTCACAGTCGGCCAATTACCATCACAATTTGACGGCGTAGGCGCCTACGTCTACCCGATAGATACAACCCAACAATATATTGTGAATTACCAGTCCCTATCGCTCGCCGCCCCGAACCCATCATACTCGCCTTACAACCCTAACACGCCACAAGCAACACCGGATGTTGCTCCAAACCAAACCATGCAGCCCTTGCCCACCGTCGCCGGACCAACAATTCAACCAGTTGAACCCATTTCACTGAATCTAATTTCAGACAACCCCATATTATTCGTATTGATTATAGCGGCAATCGGCATCTCTATGGCTATGGTCGTTAAGCCGATAAAAATCGGGGCAAAAACGACTCCGCAGCAAATGGTTCCTGTTGAGCCAACTATCCCGAAGGCGGAGGAGGCTGTCTCGGCTAAAAGCAAGTTTTGCATTTACTGCGGTTCAACCAACAAGTCATTCGCGGTTTACTGCGAGACATGCGGAAAAAAAATCGTCGAAGCATAAACACATTTCACTAAGTATGAGAATCGGAAGTTGTTTCATTTTTCGATGCTGCGTCTAAGGTTTCCTTTGCGAATTTGTCGATTTTCCTGTAGGCGTAGGCGGCTACTACGATTTCCAAAACTATGACGACCGAAAGGAAAATGGCGAGTGATTTGGTCAGGTTGATAAAAGTTTGAGCTACTGAAACATCCACGTTGCCGTTGACCGAGGCTAACCAGCTCCAAAAAGAAACCTTACCTGACTTCAAAAATACGGTTAAATCAAGAGATATCCACACACATAAACTAGCGAGAACAGCGGATAGGGCACAGCCGATTATGGTTATGTTTTTCCAATCTGAGCTAATGTGAGATGAAGCAGTAACTTGGGTATGCGAGTTGACAGGGACAAAAGTGACGTCCACGGTTTTTTTGGCTGTTTCGGGCAACATTCCCCAAAGCGACCCTTGCTTAACTAGGAGGTGTTTGGGTTCATCTTCAGAAACTATTTTGCAGCCTTTCGAAACAAAAGAGGCTTTGATTTCTGCATATGATTTTTCGATTTCTGTGTTGAAAGTACGTCTGAGCAAACGATGCACCATTCAGATTGGGAATTAAGTTGCTTCTATAAACCTAAAAAGTTTGTCTAATGTCGAGGTCTGCCTTTAAGCCCTCTAATTTGACGCGGCTCTGTTCGCTGTCTCTCCATGTTTTTGATTCTGGCGTATAGCTTGGAAACTTTGGTTTTAGAAGGTACCTTAGACCTTGGAACATGAACTGGCACAGGCGTGAACGGCTTGTTTATTTCAAGTTTTTTCTGTCGGGTTTTCTTAAATGGAATATTAGCAACTTTTTTGAATGTGGCGTAGCCTTCTTTGAAGTTTACTTCCTGCACTTCCCACCCCGAGTTCAACCAAGCCTTGGTGTGGGCGTTAGATGGTGTGTTGCTCCACCACGCCGCATCTCGGTAAGCGCTCATCGGTAGGTTGCTGCCGATTAACCCATCGATTCTTGCAAAAGGCAACTTCACTTGACTCGTGAAGGCGGCTCTGAACTTTAGGTGGCGCTCAAGCCCCTCGTACTTGGAGACGGTCCGCGGCGAAACGATTCTTCTGGCACAGCGGAGGCACAGCATTGCGGTTGGGTCGCCCGTTGCAACATCGGGCACCATGCAGTCGCGGCAATACAGTTTCTGGCAGCGTTGACACTTACGCATGTAAGTTACTCTTAGAACTCTGCCGCAGATGCCACATTCATCCTTCAAGACGAATCAACCTTTCATTTAGCGAAAGAAAAGTCGCTTAAAGAATACTTGATTCTTAAACATATTAATTTTCAGTTGCAACTGCAATGTTTACGCTTGACAAAGCTTTCCCATGCCTCTTTTTGAAGCCAACTGGCGAAACGATCGTGTGGTGTTTTTAACTTCATCCCAACGAAACAAATAAAAAAGAAAAATTTGGCAGGCTAAAGCCTTACCCTTTAACCACCGCGATAGGTACAAGCCGTGCCACTTTCGTTGCTATCCCCACCTTGTCGCTGACGCCGGCTACTATGTCCACGTTTTTGTAGGCTGGGTCGGCTTCTTCAGCTAAAACTGAGGCGCTTGCTGCGCGAACTACTATTCCGCGCTTTTCCAAACCGGATTTTATGTCTCCGCCCCAATACTGCCTCTTCGCCGCTGATCGACTCATCATCCTACCCGCTCCATGCGCGGTTGACCCAAACGTCAAATCCATGGCTTTCTGAGAACCCACCAGCACCCATGAGCTTGTTCCCATGCTGCCTGGAATTAGGACTGGTTGCCCTTCGCTACGGTAGTCTGCGGGAACATCCGGGTGCCCTGCTGGGAAAGCGCGTGTGGCTCCTTTGCGATGAACCCAAACCTTCTTTTCAGCACCGTCGATGTTGTGGGTCTCTACTTTTGCAATATTGTGTGCAACGTCGTAAACAAGTTTCAGCCCGTACTTCTCTGGGTTTTCATGGAAGACTTGTTGGAAGCTTTGGCGAACCCAATGCATGATCGCGTGGCGGTTGCAGAAGGCATAGTTAACACCACAGGCCATCGCTTGAACGTAGTCTTGGGCTTCACTGCTGCTCCCAGGGGCACAGGCTAATTCGCGGTCTGGCAATGAGATTTTATATTTTGCTACCGCATGCTCCATTACTCTGAGGTAGTCGGAGCAGACTTGGTGTCCGTAGCCTCTCGATCCACAGTGAATCATGATAGTTACTTGTCCTTCTTCGGTTATTCCGAATG
>Ga0187860_1000577_pt1 | contig 34747 bp, 28 predicted proteins | sample June2016WEW_10_4_FD_132981 | JGI IMG/M metagenome (GOLD analysis project Ga0187860, IMG submission 132981) | Peatland microbial communities from SPRUCE experiment site at the Marcell Experimental Forest, Minnesota, USA - June2016WEW_10_40 | ecosystem: Environmental > Terrestrial > Soil >...
CCCGCCCGCAAGTCCATGATCCGCGCGTAGTTGCCGATCCGCGCGGTCGGCAGGAACAGCGGCTCGTCGTCCACGTAGAGCTTGAGTATCGTCACGTCCGGCACGTTGACGATGGTCTGGCCCTTGCGGGCGAGCGCGGGCGCGCCTTCCGCGTGCACGATCGGCCAGGTCTCGTGGAACCCGTTGATGAAGGTGCCGGGGTCCAGCCCCGGCCGGCCTTCCTCGAAGCTGCCGCGGATGCCGACGAAGCCGTTGCCGAGCGCGAAGACGGTCTCGGCCCGGTCCGCGAACTCCTCCGAGTAGCGCTTCTCCACCAGCCGCCACTCATCCGGCGGGTAGATGTGCTCAGGGGGCAGCGCGATCTCACGTCTTCGCATGTGCGGAAGGTAGAGTGTGCGGCGCGCTGTCAACAGGGTCCGACGGCCCCTGTTGACGGCTAACGGCCCCTGTCGACGGTTATCAGCGGCTACCTCTCGCGCGGCGGGATCGGGTCCGGCCCGATTCTGCGCCAGGGCCGGGCTTGCGGCCTCAGATTCCGCGGAAGACCGGCTGGCGCCTTTCGGCGAACGCCCTCAGCCCTTCGAGGTAGTCGCTGCTGTCGTAGGCCTCCCGCCGCAGACCCTGGATCCGCTCGTAGACCTGCGCCGCGACCGGCTGGTAGTCCGTCAGGACCCGGAGCTGCTCCTTGATGACCGTGATCGCCATCGGCGACTTGGACGCCATCGTCTCGGCCAGGCCGAGCGTGTACTCCTCCAGATCGGCCGATTCCACCAGGTGGTTGACCACCATCCATTCCCTGGCTTTCCGGGCATCGAGGGGGGCGGCGGTGAAGAACATCTCCTTGATCAGGTTCATCGGCAGCCGCCCGAGGAAGTGCAGCAGGCCGGTGGTGTTATAAGGCAGCCCCAGGTTCACCGGGGTGATGGCGAAGGTCGCCGTCTCGTCGGCGACGATCAGGTCGCAGCTGAGGACCAGGTCGAACGCGCCGCCCCAGACCGAGCCGTGCACCATGGCCACGACCGGGGCTGGGAAGGTGCGGATAGCCCGGAGCAGCTGCTCAAGCGGGTCGTTATAGGCCAGCGGGTCGCGCCGGCCCCGGGGCAGCTCGTCTATGTCATGACCCGCGGACCAGACGCGCAGCCCGGCGGCGGCCCGGAGCACCACAGCGCGGACTCTCTCGGCCTGCAGGCTCTCCAGCGCGGCGATGACTCCGTTGACCATCCGGGCGCTCAGAGCGTTGCGCTTGCGCTGATCGTCCAGCGTGATGACGCCCACCTGACCCTGGACGTCCGTCTGGACGCCCGCGGCGCGGCCCCCGGACCCGGTGCCGCCCGACCCGGTGCTGCCGCCCGCCCCGCCCGCCGCGCCCGGCGTCGCGGCGCGCTCGTCCGGCGCACTGCCGCGCTGGCTGGCCAGGGCCACATAGGTGCAGGCCAGCGCGTCCTTGCCGGCGCCGATGATGGCGTTGATCCGGGCCAGCGCGTCGATCTGCTGGTCACCGGTCACGATGTCGGCCAGCTGGCGCCAGAGCACCTCCTCCAGCGCGTTGAACGCTGCCTGGGTCTCGCCGATGTCGAAGCCGGCCGTGTAGCGGGCGGCCGCGATCTGCTGCGCCGCCTCGATGATCGGCTCGACATGGCCGTCACGGACGCACTGGATGACGAGCTCGAAAAGATGCCGGACGCACTCACGGCGCTCCTGCGGGCTCGACGCCAGCTGGTACGCGTGCGGGCGGCGGTCCAGCGCGGCCACGGCCTCGCCGACCAGCCGCTCCCCCGCGCTGGCCAGGGCTGCTGAGGTTTCCATGACAGGTACCGCCGTTTCCTGGTCTCTCCCCGCCGACATGCTCCCCAGCCTGCGCTAGCCCGGCCGGTCTGGAAAGCCTTTCGGTAAGCTTCCGGCCGGCGACGGCCTGCCGGAAGGTCGCGGCGGGGCGACCGGCACGGCGAACATCCGCGCAAAACGCTCCGCCGCGCGCCGGTCGCCGCGGACGGTCAGCCGGCCGTCGCGCTCGGCCTCGGCGGCCGGCTCGCGGCCGCGGACAGCCGCTCGACCATCGACCAGAGGAGCCGCTGATGACAGCACCGCAGGTCCTGCTGGCCGGCCTCGCCTTCGGCGAGTCGCCGCGCTGGCACCAGGGCCGGCTATGGTTCGCCAACTGGGGCACTCAGGAGATCATCGCCGCGGATCCGGGCGGCGCCAGCGAGGTCGTGACCCGCGTGCCGACGACCATCCCGTACTCCATCGACTGGCTTCCGGACGGGCGCATGCTCGTGGTGTCCGGACAGGAGGCACTGATCCTGCGCCGCGAGCCGGACGGCACCCTGGTGACTCACGCTGACCTGACCGGTCTCGGCTCCGTCTTCAACGAGATCGTGGTGGACGGCCGCGGTAACGCCTACGTCAACGGCGAGATCGTCGTGCTGGTCAGTCCCGACGGCCGGGCCCGGCAGGTGGCCGACGGCATCTCGTTCGGCAATGGCATGGCGGTGACGCCCGGCAACTCCGCCCTGATCGTCGCCGAGTCGCACGGCAACAGGCTCACGTCATTCGACATCGCCGCCGACGGCAGGCTGTCGGGCCGGCGCGTGTGGGCCGACCTGCCCGGCGGGTATCCGGACGGGATATGCCTGGACGCCGACCACGCCGTCTGGTACGGGGACGTCCCGAACAAGCGCTGCGTGCGCGTCCGCGAGGGCGGCGCGGTGCTCCAGACGATCGGCCTGGACCGCGGCTGCTTCGCCTGCATGCTCGGCGGCGCGGACGGCCGGACGCTGTTCATGCTGGCGGCCGAGTGGCGCGGCATGGACCACATGACGAGCGAGGCACGGACGGGCCAGGTGCTGACGGCCAGGGCGCCCGCGCCGCACATCGGCTGGCCCTGACGCCCGCTGGCCCTGACGCCCGCTGGCCCTGACGCCCGCTGGCCCTGACGCCCGCTGGCCCTGACGCCCGCTGGCCCTGAGCGTGATGGCGGCATCCTGACCTCCCGGCCGCGCGAATACACCGCGCGAGCCTGACTACGCGCTGCGTGACCAAGGGCTAGAATGATCACCCGGCGCCGGGATCCGGCTGCTCAGGACGCTGATGCGGATGAGCCAGCCTGCGGCCCGGTGGGAGCAAATCCTGGACACGAGCCCAGGGGACCCCGCAGTCCGAGGCCGGGAGGACCGTCACGTGCCCGCGAGCAGGCGATCCAGCGCCGCACGGCTGATCCTGGCGTCCGTGACTTCGGCCGCCGCCATGCTCGGCCTGGCCGCGTTACCGGCTCGCGCGGCCATCCCGGCGGCCCGGGCAGCCCCGGCGGCCAGGCCGGCCGCAGCGGCCGCGCCGGTCATCATCCGCGGGCTGGACCTGCACGACGGGATGATCCTGCGCCATGCCGACGTGTTCTACCTGTACGGCACGCGCTACGGCTGCGGGTTCGAGTGGACCGTCAGGAACACGCCGTTCTGCGGTTTCGGCGTGGCCACCGCGTCCCGGCTGCCGGGCCCGTGGACGTTCCGCCGGCTGCTGTTCTCGCCGCGGGCGCTCGATAACTGGGGTCCTGACCGGGGCAGGACGTGGAACTGGGTCTGCGGCGTCAGCGGCGACGGCTGCTTCAACCCGCGGATGGTCGAGCGACCGGACGGCGTCTGGCTGCTGTGGTTCAACGCGCCCCGCGACAGCTTCGCCTATCACGCGCCCGCCTATTACGTGATGGGCTGCGCCGGGCCGCTGGGCCCGTGCGGCTACCAGGACGGCGGCCCGCACGGGTCCACGCACAAGCCCAGCCTGAAGTTCTGCAATGCCGACGGCGACTTCTCGATCATCACCAGCGGGGCTTCGGCCGCGATCATCTGCTCCCGGTACACCCTGGCGGAGGAGCAGCTGGACCACTGGTGGACCGACGGCACCGGCCGCGGTGCCACCGGCCTGGGCGGGGTGCCTGCTCCGGCCGCCGTCAGCGCGGCGCAGGCGCAGACCGCGGCGATCGGCGAGGGGGTCGGCGGCTATCAGGTGAGCGCGGGCGAGTGGGAGATGACCTACTCGGCGCCCGCGTGCGGGTACTGCACCGGGCCGCCCAGGCTGCTGGCCGCGCAGGGATCGGTGAAGGAAGTCCGGACCGAGTACTCCACCGCTCCGAGCATGCTCGGGCCCTGGACGGCGCAGGGCGCGCTGTCCGCCGCCTACTGCGCCGGCCAGCCGCGGACCGTGTTCACGCTGCCCGGCCAGGGCGCATGGGAATGGGTGGACCGGTGGACGGGAAGCCGCAACGAGCGGGGCGCCGCCATAGCGCTCGAGCCGATGGCGGCCAGTCCCTGGTCCTGCTCCTAACCGCCCGCGCGACGCGCCCCGGCTCCGTGATCAGGGTCAGCAGGACGGGCCGCCTGGCCGCCGCAGCGCTGCCGCGATGGCCTCGCCCAGCGCCCTCGCCACCGGCGGCGGGAACGCGTTCCCGACCTGCCGGTAGGCGGCTGTCTTGCGCCCGGCGAACTCCCACCGATCGGGAAAGCCCTGCAGCCTGGCCACCATCCGGACGGTGAGCTTCGGCAGCTGGCCGGCCGGGAAGGACGGGCCAGGGCAGTCGTCGGCGATGCCCAGCCCGTCCACGCCCAGCTGCCGCCAGGCCGCGCGCGCCCGGCTGGGGCCGAGGTCAGGACCGCCGTGCTTCTTGCTGCCGCCCACGATCGTCGGCGCGATCCCGGCCGCTCGCTGCGCCCAGGCCGCCGTCCCCGGCCAGCCCCTGGCGCCCATCAGGTCCGCGAGGATCTCTCCCACGCCGGGCGGCGGCTGCGGCGATGGCTCCGGCCAGCGGAAATGACCGGCCCACGGCTGCCTGATGGCCACCAGCACGAACCGCGGCCGCAGCTGCGGCACTCCGTGCTCGCTCGCCTGCACCAGGCCCCACCAGGCCCGGTACCCCAGGTCCCGCAGGCGCTGCAGCACCTGTTCCCGGTAGCCGTCGAACCTGCGGGCGGCCAGGCCGCGAACGTTCTCCAGCAGCACCGCCCGGGGGCCCGTTTCGGCCGTCAGGCGCAGTGCGTGCGGGAACAGGTCCCGCTCGTCGCCCGCGCCCAGCTGCTTGCCGGCGATCGAGAACGGCGGGCACGGCACCCCGCCTGCCAGCAGGTCGATGCCGGTGAAACCGCGGCCGTCCACGCCGGCCACGTCACCCTCGATGATCTTCCATTCGCCGCCCCGGTTACGGCGCAGCGTCTCGCACGCGTCGGCGTCCAGCTCGACCACCGCGTCGTGCGCGAACCCGGCCTGCTCCAGGCCGAGGGCCTGCCCGCCGGCCCCGGCGCAGATCTCGACCGACCTCAGCTCGCTCACGGTCCTCCAGCCCCGGTGTCACCGCTGATTCTGCCGGGCGGCAGCCGCACTTCGCAGGCTCCACGCCGAGACGGGCTGTCGCCGGCCGCCGGGGAGGGAGAATGAGGACATGGACTCCTCGCTGAGCTACGGCGGATACGGGGTTACCGACCGGGACCGGACCCGTACCCTGTTCGGCCAGGTCATGTGGTACGTCGCCGTGACCGCGGGCTTCTTCGCCCTCGGCAGCTACCTCGGCCGCAACCTCAGCTACGGCTGGGCCCTGGGCGGCTTCATCGCGGCATTCGCCTGCCTGCTCGTCATGAACTTCGCGGCGCGGCGCTCGCCCGGCCTGAGCATCGGTCTGCTGCTGCTCTTCGGCATCCTGCTCGGCGTGGCGATGGCGCCGACCCTGAGCTATTACGCCAGCACCAATCCTCAGGTCCTCTGGCAGGCCGGCGGCGCGACCGCGCTGTTCATCGCGGGGTTCGGCTCGGCCGGGTATGCCACCCGGCGGGACCTCTCCGCGCTCGGGCGGGTGAGCTTCTTCGCGCTGATCGCCCTCATCGTCTTCGGCATCGTGCTGATCTTCATCCACGTGCCGGGTGGCTCGCTCATCTACTGCGTCCTGGGCCTGGTCATCTTCGCGGGCCTGACCATGTTCGACTTCCAGCGGCTGCGGCGCTCGCGGAACATGGACTCCGCGCCGCTGATCGCCGCATCGATCTTCCTCGACGCGCTGAACGTCTTCCTGTTCTTCCTGCGGATCTTCTCCCGCGACTGAGGCGCTCCCGCGGGGAAGACCCCGATGCTCACGACGACGCGCTGACCGAGAAGATGCAGAACGGGTGCCCGGCGGGATCAGCGTAGACGCGCAGCGGCTCGTCAGGATCGCCGGACCGGTCGTGCAGCAGCCGGGCGCCCAGGGCCAGCGCCCGCGCGTGCTGGAGGTCGAGGTCCGCGGACGTCAGCACCGTCATGTCCAGGTGCATCTGCTGCGGGACCGGGCCGGCTGGCCAGCTCACCTGCGGCAGTTCCGCCACCTGCTGGAACGCCACCCGATTGCGGCCGGCCGCGTCACGCAGCACCAGCCAGTCCTGGCCCGCCGGGTCAGGCTCCCCGGCCGGCGGCCGCTCATCGCCCGGCCGGTACCGCAGGCCGAGCAGCCGGCGGTAGAACTCCGCCAGGGCCCGCGCGTCGGTGCAGTCCAGGACCACCTGCCGGAGCTCGGGGAATTCTTGCTCTGGCTCCACCGGATCACCTCCTGTGACCAGCGCCCCGGCTGTCTCCGCGACTGCCGGGACGCAGGGATACTACGTGGTCGCGGCGGGCTTCCTGACACCGGCGGACTAGCGTGTGACCTGTGGCAACCCGGGCAGAGCGAGCGAGGTCATTCGGCGCGATTGCCGACGACTACGACCGGCTGCGCCCGGGCCCCCCGCGGGAGGCCGTTGACTGGCTGCTGCCAGCCCACTGCCAGGTTGCCGTCGACGTGGGGGCTGGCACCGGCCTGCTGACCCGGCTGCTGGCCAGCAGGGCCGCGCGGGTCATAGCGGTCGAGCCGGACGAGCGGATGCGAGCCGTGCTGCGAGCACGATCGCCGGGCGTCAGCGTGCTCGAGGGCACGGGCGAGGCCATCCCGCTGCCGGACGCCAGTGCCGACGGGGTGTTCGTCTCGTCCGCATGGCACTGGATGGATCCGGAGCTCGCGCTCCCCGAGATTGCGCGGGTGCTGCGCGACGGGGGCCGGCTCGGCCTGATCTGGGCCGGCCGTGACCGCCACGTCGACTGGGTGCGCGATATCGGCCGGCTGGCGGCCGCGGCGCACGCGGGCGAGGCGAGCCCCGAGAACTCCGCCGGCCGCCGCCGCTCGCTCGGCGGCCGCGAGGTCGTGCTGCCCGAGACCGCGGCCTTCAGCAATGTCGCCACCAGGTCCTTCGAGTTCAGCCGGGTCATGAGCGCCGATGACATCGTCGACATGCTGGCCACCTACAGCGGCATCATCACCGCCAGCCCGGATGACCGGGCGGCCGCCCTCTCCAGCGCCCGGGCCGAGCTGCGGCGCCGGTTTCCGGACCGCTCCGAGATCGAGGTGCCCATGCGCGCCTGGTGCTGGCGCGCCGACCGGCTCGCTCGCGAATCAGCTGCCGCGTCCTGACGCGGATGCCGCGCCGAGCCGGTGCCTTTCCAGGCCGGCCGTCAGGGCGCAGCGGACGTCGGCGGCGGCGATGTGGGCGGAGTGGTCGGCGGGGTCGTCGGCGGAGTGGTCAGCGGCGGCGGCGACGTCGGCGGCGGAAGCGTCTTGTGCGTGGCCGTCGACGACGGCTTCGGGCTGGCGGAATGGTGCGCCGGAGCTGTCGGACCGCTCACGGGGGGGACGCCGGCGGCTGGCCCTGTCCCGAGCGGGACGCCGCTTGTCCGCGCACGGGAACGCGCCGACGGGGTCGAGGCGGCCGCGGAGGAGAGGCTGGGCTGCGGGCTGGGAGTCGGCGAAGGAGCCGGAGAGGAACTCCGGTGCACATGGGCGTGCCCGGGCGGGGTGAACGTCAGCCTGCCGGCGAGCAGGACCCCGCCGGCGATCACGATGATCGCCGCAGCCGCCGCAGCAGCTGCCACTCGCGGCCGCATCCTCGGCTGGCGCGGACCGCCAGGGCCTGCCGGGGATGCCATGGGGTCCGGCTCGCCGGGGGCAGGCTCCGGCATCGTCGCCGTCTGCTGGCCGGCCGCTACGTCAGCGGGAACGAGTGCCGCGGGCAGCACCGTGCGGGCCGGCCGCTCAATCCAGGGAGGTGCCGCGACCGGGTATCCGGCTGCCAGCCCCGCGGACGCCCCTGCTAGTGCCGCTGGCGGGGCGGCCAGCGGCAGCAGGCCGAGTGATTCAGGGCCGAAGGCCCAGTTGGCGGCGATCTGGCCGCAGACGACGCACCTCCTGCTGTGACGGGCGACCCGGCGGCACAGGCGCGGCGTCAGCGGAGCCTGCGTGTCCTCCGGGTCGCCGGCCACCTTGTCGAGCGCCAGGCAGCCCACCCAGCCCTGGCGGGTCAGGATGACGGTGATCGACCGCTGCTCGAAACTGCTGGCCGCCCTGGCGAGCAGCCGGCGCGAGCGGCGCGAGGAGATCGTGAGGATGGCCGCCACGTCCCTCGCGGTCAGGTCGTGCCGGAACGCGAGATTGAGGACCTCGCGGTCGCGCTCGGGGAGTCCGTCCAGCACGTACCGCAGCCGGGCGGCTTCCTGCCGCCGCTCCGCGGCCGCGAGGTCGCTGAGCCGCAGCTCCGCGAGGTAGGCGTCTGCGGCGGGGTGGTCGCCCGCCGCCACCGGCCCGCCGCCCGGCAGCCGGCCCTCGCTGCCATGACCGGCCGTCTCGCCAGCGAGGACGCCGGGCGGGCAGGGGGCGGCCGGCGCAGGATCCGGCGCGTGGCCTGCCCGCCAGCGGTGACACTCGCGGCGGGCCAGCGCGTAGAGCCACTCGCGCGCGCGATCGCCCGCCGGCAGCTGGCCGATCTGCGCGTTCGCCTGGTCCAGCGCGGCCTGCCAGGCCCCCTGCGCGGCGCCGGGGCTGCGGAGGATCACCTGACAGTAATCAAATAGGCGGGCAGAGTAAGCGTCGATGGTCCGCGCCGGGTCACTCCCGTTCTTGCCATCAGGCAATCGGGCTATTGCGGATTTATCGGACCGGTCATTTCCGATCTGCGCGGACATCGATCCTCGTCAGTCGTGGCCATGCGCAGCGCTCTGCGATGACTGGCACCCCAATGTCTCAATGTCTCAGCCATGAGGCAAGAGAGCCGGTATCGGATGCCCGGGCCAGTCCTGGCCGCGCCGCCGGGCCGGCCGGGCGCCGTCAACGCGGGCCGTCCGGCAGGGCCGCGCAGATCGCCAGCACGGCGTCGGCGGTCATGCCCAGCATGACGTCGCTGAGCGCGCTCGGCCAGGTCGAGAACTTCGCCACCACGGTCTGCGAGGGCACGTGCACGAAGACGTTCTGCCCGTTGATCCCGGACGCGTGGTAGAAGGGCACCGCCGGATCGCGCACCCACCAGCAGTTGCGGTAGTGCGCGGCGGGCGGGTAGCCCGCCGGGTTGTCCCCGGCCCGGAACGCCGCCGGCCCGTCCGGGGCACCGCTGATCGTGTCGTCGATCCAGGCGGCCGGGACCACCGGCCTGCCGCCTGCCTCGCCGCGGCGCAGGTACAGCTGGCCGAAGCGGCCGACGTCGCGCAGCGTCGCGCAGATGCCGCCATCGGCCATCGGATTGCCGCGGGCATCGACGGTGATCTCCGCGTCGTACTCGGCGCCCATCGGCTGCCACAGTTCCCGCGCGATGAGCTGATGCAGCCGGGTCCCGGCGGCGCGCTCGAGCACCCAGGCGAGCACGTCGGTGAGGATCGACCGGTACCGGAACGGGCCGCCGTGCGGGCCATCGTTGCGCAGCGTGGCGAAATAGCCGAGCGCATCCTGCGGACGCGGGTCACCGGCGTCGGGGCGCCACAGATAGACCCGCTCGTACGTCCGCACGTCGGACTCCGGATCCTCGTAGGTCTCGTCGAACCCGGTCCCGGCCCGCATGTCCAGCAGTTGCTGCACGGTAGCGCCAGCGAAGGACGTATCGCCCAGCTCGGGCACGATCTGCTCCAGCTGAGCCGAGACCTCCAGCGCGCCGCGCCCGGCGAGCACGCCGGCGACCGCCGCCGTCATCGACTTGGAGACCGACATCAGCAGGTGCGGCACCTCGGGCGCCATCCCGTTGAAGTACTGCTCGGCCACGATCTGGCCCCGGTGCAGGACCAGGAACCCGTCCGTATAGGTCTGCGCCAGCATCTCGCCGATGGTCAGCTCGCGATCCCCGGAGCGGTAGCGCAGCCCGGTGATGTCCCGCGCAGCTCGCGGCAGCTCCAGCACGGGCCCGCCGCCGCGGCCAATCCTGGCCGTCGGGACCAGCTCGCGCACGTGCTGGAATGCCCACCGGTTGAATGGCGGGTCCTGCCAGTTTGCTAGCGTGACCCGGCATTCCGGCGGGAATGGCGGCACCCCGGCCATCAGGCTTTCCGGACCTGGCGCCGCGGCTGCGCCGGCCGATGATGGCCGGCCCGGATGATCCACTATCTACTCCTCACCGATCCGGTAGCGATCTCCCGAGAGGAAACAAAACGAATATAACGGTGCGATCACCCGTCGCGTCGCTCGCATGAGGCCCCATGCGAGTCATCACCAGCAGCCAGGTCGTGCTGAACGGCGGCGGCAAGGTCACGCTGAGCGGCGGCGGGAAGCGCCGCATCCTCTACATGAACACCTGCGACCAGCGGCAGGTCTGGACGACGTCGCACTGCCAGGATCAGGCCACGCCCCGGCTCACCATCCGGAACCTGACCTTCATCGACGGCAACGCCACCGGGCACGACATGACCGGCGGCAGCGGCGGCGCCATCAGGCCGTTCCGCCGGCCCAGATCGGGCCCCAGGTGCAATTGCCCGCGAAGCATGGCAAAGTAGCGACTGGGCGTGCCATTCATCAGGAGGGGAAGAAAACTATGAAGGTCCGACCGCTCATCGCCGAGGCCCTCGGAACAGCCCTGCTGGTCTTCTTCGGAGTAGGGACCGCGACGCTAACCTTCGGGCTGAAAGTCACTGGCGCGGCCGCGTCGGCTGGCGTGGTGGCAACGGCGCTCGCCTTCGGGCTCGTGCTGCTCGCGCTGGTCTACGGGATCGGCCCGGTCTCCGGCTGCCATGTCAATCCGGCCGTCACCATCGGCTTCCTGGTCGGCCGGCGGATTACCCTCCGCGACGCCGTCGGCTACTGGATCGCCCAGGTCATCGGCGGGATAGCGGGCGCCGCCGCGCTGGAGGGCATGTTTCGTCTCACCGCCGATTACCACGCCAGCGACGGCCTCGGCGCGGACGGGTTCGGGAAGTCATCGATGATCGGCGCCAGCGCCGGCGCGGCGTTCATCGCGGAGGTGGTCCTGACCTTCATCTTCGTGTTCGTGATCATGGCGGTGACCCGCAGGGCCAGCAACGCCATGGTGGCTGGCGCCGTGATCGGCCTGACCCTGACGCTCGTCCATATCATCGGGATCCCGATCGACGGCACGTCGGTCAATCCGGCCCGCAGCATCGGCCCGGCGCTGTTCGTCGGCGGCACGGCCCTGAGCCAGCTATGGCTCTTCATCGTCGCGCCCCTGGTCGGCGGTGCCCTCTCCGCTGTCGCCTATCAGTTCTTCTACCCGCTGGGCGAAGAGGAGGCATCAGTCGCGCCGGCGCCGGAGGAGCAGGCCGCCTAGCACACTGAGCCATGCGGCTGGCTGGCTAGCCGGCACGGGCGGCGCGGCGCGAGGGCGCCGGCCGCCCGTGGCCGGCCCTGCAGCGCGCTGAACGCGGGCGCCCCGCGAAGCGGCACCGACGCGACTGATCAGGTCTCGACGATGGCGATGGCGGACGCCGGGACGGTCGCGGAGTCACCCTCGATCAGCACGCCGGCGCTGGAGGCGGCCAGGATCTGGACGCCGGCTGCGCTCAGCGGCAGGCGCTGCGCGTCGCGGCCGAGATTAGCCGCGATCCGGAGCCGCCCGCGCCGGACGACCAGCCATCGCTGGTCCTCGTCATAGTCGACCCGGACCCGGTCCAGCCCCGGGTTGGTCAGCTCGGCCCGGGCCCGGCGCAGCGCGATCAGCTCGCGATACCAGGCCAGGAGGTCGCTGTGCGGCTCTTTCGCCAGCTCGGACCAGTCCAGCTTGGAGCGCAGGAAGGTGTCGTCGCTTTGCGGGTGCGGGATCTCCTCGGCGTCCCAGCCGTGCTCGGCGAACTCCTCCCGGCGGCCGTGGGCCACCGCCTCGGCCAGCCAGTCCTCCTCATGGTCGGTGAAGTACTGCCACGGCGTATCCGCTCCCCACTCCTCCCCCATGAAGAGCATCGGCGTGTAGGGCGCGGTCAGCACCAGGCCGATTGCCACCTTGACCAGCTCGGGCGGCTCGGTCGCTGAGATCCGGTCACCAATGGCCCGGTTGCCGACCTGATCGTGGTCCTGCAGGTAGCCGAGGAAGCGATGCGCGGGGATCCGGAACACGTCGACCTGCCGGCCGTGCGAGCGCCCGCGGAATTCCGACCAGCTGCCGTCGTGGAAGAACACCCGGGTCATGACCTTGGCCAGCGCCGCCATGGAGCCGAAGTCGCAGTAGTAGCCCTGCCGCTCGCCGGTGATGGCCGCGTGCACGGCATGGTGGAAGTCGTCACTCCACTGCGCGGACAGCCCGTAGCCGCCTGCCTCGCGCGAGGTCACCAGCCGGGGGTCGTTGGAATCGGACTCGGCGATCAGGACCAGCTCCCGGTTGAGCAGCGCGGCCAGCGCGTGCACCTCGGCCGCGAGCTCCTCCAGGAAATGCAGCGCACGCCGGTCCTCCAGCGCGTGCACGGCATCCAGCCGCAGCCCGTCGAGGTGGTAGTCGCGCAGCCACATCAGTGCGTTGCCGATCAGGAAGTCCCGCACCTCATCCGAGCCGGGCTGGTCCAGGTTGACGGCCGGCCCCCAGGGCGTGACGTGGGCCTCGGTAAAGTACGGCCCGAACTCCGCCAGCCGGTTGCCGATGCCGACGTGGTTGTAGACGACGTCGAGCAGGACCGCCAGGCGTCGCGCGTGGCACGCGTCAACGAACCTCTTCAGCGCGTCCGGGCCGCCATATGGCTCGTGCACCGACCACAGGCTGATCCCGTCGTAGCCCCAGCCGTGGCGGCCGGGAAACGACGCGACCGGCATCAGCTCGACTACGTCCACGCCGAGATCCCGCAGGTGATCGAGTCGCTCGATGGCGGCGTCCAGCGTGCCTTCCGGCGTGAACGTGCCCACGTGCAGCTCGTAGATCACCGATCCGTGCAGCGGGCCGCCGCGCCAGCCCTGGTCGGTCCAGCTGAACGCGTCGTGATCGTAGAGCCGGCTGGGACCGCTGACGCCGGACGGCTGCCGCGGCGAGCGCGGGTCCGAGAGCGGATCGGAGCCGTCGAGCCGGAATGCGTAGTCCGTGCCGTCCCCGGCGTCCGGCACGTCGGCCTCCCACCAGCCGGGCACGGCACCCGGGCGCATCGCCAGCCGGCGGCCGCCCACCTCCGCGTCAACCCCGACGGCGGCGGCGGGAGCCCACACTCGCAGCAAGGTCACCGGGAATCCCTCATCATTCGGCTGGTACCAGCAGGGCAACGGGCAGCCGCGTGGTCAGCGCGGCCAGCAGCGGCCTCGGGCCGTCGTGCACGGTATCGGTCAGCACGTCCCGCCAGCGACCGCCCGGCAGCACCAGCACGGTGGCCGCCCAGCCGCCGCTGCGCCGCAGTCCGCCGGGCAGCCTGGTCGCGACCGTGATCGCCTGCCCGCCCCGGCGGAACGCGACGACGTGCCGCGCGGCCGGCCCCTCGGCCAGCAGCGGGTCGTAAGCGCCGGCGAACCAGTCCGGATGCTCGCGGCGCAGCCGCAGCGCGCGCGAGGTGACCAGGAGCTTCTCCGCATCCAGTCCGGCGGCCAGTCCCGCTCCGGGCGCTGTCTCCGCCGCCAGCTGGTCATCGTCGAGGGCAGCCAGCATGCGGCGCCGCTGGGCGAAGTCCACCGGCCGCCGGTTATCGGGATCCACCAGCGAGTACCCGGCGAGCTCACAGCCCTGATAGACGTCGGGTACCCCGGGCATGGTCAGCTGCACCAGCTTGGCCCCGAGCGAGTTCGCCCGGGCGTCCGGGGCCAGCCAGGAGACAAAGCCGGCGATGCGGCCGGTCAGGTCGGGATCGCTGAGCACCGCCTCAGCGAAGGCGAGCACGCCCGACTCGTAGCCGGCGTCGGGATCGGTCCACGACGTCCGCCTCTTCGCCTCGCGCATCGCCTTGCGCAGGTAATCCGCGAGCCGGTCGCGCCCGATCGGCCATGCCCCGACCAGCGTCTGCCACAGCAGGTACTCGGTGTCCGGCTCCGGCACCCGGCCGCCGGCCCTGGCCGCGGCCAGGTCGTGCCACACGCCCGCTTCCTGCGCCCAGGCACGCGGCGACTCGGCCAGGACGGCCAGCCGGGCCCGGACGTCCTCCTGGCGCTTGGTGTCATGGGTGGACAGCGTGGTCATGGTGGCCGGCCAGTCCCGGGCGAGGCGGCCGGCGAAGGAGTGAAAGGACTCGGGACCCGCGCCGAACCGGTCCGGGTCACCGCCGACCTCGTTCAGCGCGACCAGCCGGGACCAGCGGTAGAACGCCGTGTCCTCCACCCCCTTGGCCAACACGGGCCCGCAGGTCTGGCCGAATCGCACGACCAGCTCATCCCGGCAGCGGCGGGCCGCCGCCTCGTCCGCCGCGCCGTCCGCGAGGTCCGTCACCGCCCCGGCGCCCGATGCCGCGGCCTTGTCGTCGCCCAGCACCAGCGCGGACAGCACGTTCAGCGCGGGGTGCTGCAGCTGGTCGGGAAGCTGGCCGCGAGCAGTCGCCGCGGCCGCCTGCACCTCGGCCACGGAGGCCGGCGATGGCGGCAGCCCCGGTGTCACGTAGGCCCGGTAGACGCCGAAGCCGGCCAGCAGCTCGACCAGGACAGTGCGCAGGTCGTCCTGGCTGACGCCGGCCAGCGCCGGGGCGGCTGCCTGCCTGGCCAGCCGGGCCAGCCTGCCGACCTCCGCGGCGAGCGAGCGGGCGGCCGTCTCCCGCTTGGCCGCGTGCGCGACCGGGCCGAACTTGGCCGGCCCCCCGGTCAGCCGCACGTACTGCTCACTCAGCGGCCTGGCCCCTGCGGAGTCGATGAACAGGTCGCCGACGGCGCCGAGGGCGTCGTACCCGGTCGTGCCCGCGCACTGCCAGTCCCCCGGCAGCTCCTCCGCACCGGTCAGGATCTTCTCGCTGACCACCCAGGACCCGCCGGTGGCGGTCGTCAGCCAGCGCAGGTACCCGGCCGGGTCGGCGAGCCCGTCGGGGTGGTCGACCCGGAGGCCGTCGATGGCACCCTCGGCGAGCAGGCCGAGCAGCAGGCCGTGAGTGGCGGCAAAGACATCGGGGTGCTCGACCCGGATCGCGATCAGTGACGTGACGTCGAAGAACCGCCGCCAGTTCAGGTCCGTCGCGGCGGTCCGCCAGCTGGCCAGCTCGTAATGCTGCGCGTCCAGCAGCTCGGCCAGCGGCAGCCCCTCGGTGCCCGGCCGCACCGGCAGCACCTGGCCGAAGTAACGCAGCACGGGCTCATCCGCCGGCTGACCCTGCACCTGGTCACCGGCCGATTCCACGGCCAGGTCGGCAAGGCAGTCCGCCGCCGGGCCGCCCAGGATGGGGAGCAGGAATCTCCCGCCACGGGCGGCCCAGTCGACGTCGAACCAGTGCGCGTACGGCGAGCCGGGGCCGTGCTGGAGCACCGACCACAGCTGGCGGTTCAGCCAGGCCGGCTCCGGGATCGCCATGTGGTTGGGCACCACGTCAACCACCACGCCCAGGCCGTGATGGCGGAACCGGCCGACCATGGCGTGAAAGGCCGCCTCGCCGCCCAGCTCAGCCGAGATGCGGCTGTGATCGACGACGTCGTAGCCATGCCCGGAGCCCGGCGCGGCCTGCAGGACCGGTGACAGGTAGACGTGCGTGACGCCGAGCGCCGCGAGATAGTCAGCGATCCTCGCTGCCTCGGTGAACCCGAAGCCGGGCCGCAGCTGGAGCCGGTACGTCGAGGCCGGGACGCTTCCGGCCTGGTCGCCCGGCTCCGGCACGGCGAGCTCGGGCACGCTTCGCTCAGGCACGGCTGGCTCAGGCACGGCGCAGTACCTGCACGGTGCGGCTGCGCACCGCTACCACGTCACCCGACTTCACCGTGGCCGGCTCCGGCGGCTCGGCCAGGCCGGCGGTGTCGAGCACCGTCGCCCAGAGCTCTCCGTAGCGGGGCGCGGGAAGGGTGAACTCGAGGTCCAGCTCGCTCGCGTTGAACAGCAGCAGGAAGGACTCGTCCCTGACTCGCTCGCCGCGCCGGTCCGGCTCGCTCAGCGCGTCCCCGTTCAGGAACACGGTCAGCGACTTGGCAAAGCCGGCGTCCCAGTCCTCGTCGGTCATCTGTTCCGCCGCCGGGGTGAACCAGGCAATGTCGCCGAGCTGATCCCGGGTGCCCCGGATCGCCTTGCCGCTGAAGAACCGGCGGCGGCGGAAGACAGGGTGCTCGGCGCGCAGCGCGGTCAGCCGCCGGGCAAAGGTCAGCATCTCCGGCTCCTCGCCGGCATTCTGGCCGGGCTGCGTGACGCCGGCGTCGGCCGGCCACTCCAGCCAGGAGATCTCGTTGTCCTGGCAGTAGGCGTTGTTGTTGCCGTGCTGGGTGCGGCCCATCTCGTCCCCGGCCGACAGCATCGGGACCCCCTGGGACAGCAGCAGGGTGGTCAGGAAGTTGCGCTGCTGGCGCTGCCGCAGCTCGGTGATGGCCGGATCATCGGCCGGGCCCTCGGCACCGCAGTTCCAGGAGCGGTTGTCGTCGCTGCCGTCCGCGTTGTCCTCTCCGTTGGCCTCGTTGTGCTTGTGGTTGTAGGAGACCAGGTCAGCCAGCGTGAAGCCGTCATGACAGGTGACGAAGTTCACCGACGCGACCGGACGCCGCCCGTCAGCCTGGTACAGATCGCTGGAGCCGGTCAGCCGGGAGGCAAACTCGGGCAGCGTGGCATGCTGGCCGCGCCAGAAGTCGCGCACCGTGTCGCGGTACTTCCCGTTCCACTCGGTCCATAGCGGCGGGAAGTTGCCGACGTGGTACCCGCCCTCGCCCACGTCCCAGGGCTCGGCGATGAGCTTCACCTGGGACACCACCGGGTCCTGCTGGACCAGGTCGAAGAACGCTGACAGCCGGTCCACCTCGTGGAACTGCCGGGCCAGCGCCGCGGCGAGGTCGAACCGGAACCCGTCCACGTGCATCTCGGTCACCCAGTGCCGCAGCGAGTCCATGATCATCTGGAGTACGTGCGGATGGCGCATCAGCAGGCTGTTGCCGGTCCCCGTGGTGTCCATGTAGTACCGCTGGTCGTCATCGACCAGCCGGTAGTAGGACGCGTTATCGATCCCCCGCATCGACAGCGTCGGACCCAGGTGGTTGCCCTCGGCGGTGTGGTTGTAGACGACGTCGAGTATTACCTCGATGCCGGCCTGGTGCAGGGCCCGCACCATGGTCTTGAACTCCTGCACCTGCTCACCGCGCACGCCGCCGGCCGCGTAAGCGTGATGCGGGGCGAAGAACCCGATGGTGTTGTAGCCCCAGTAGTTACTCAGCCCGCGCTCGGCCAGCACGGCATCGCTGACGAACTCGTGCACTGGCAGCAGCTCGATGGCGGTCACGCCGAGTCCCTGCAGGTGCTCGATGACCGCCGGGTGCGCCAGGGCCAGGTACGTGCCGCGCTGCTCGGCCGGGATCGCCGGGTGCAGCCTGGTCAGGCCGCGCACGTGCGCCTCGTAGATCACCGTCTCGTGATACTGGCGGCGCGGCAGGCGGTCGGTGTCCCAGTCAAAGTAAGGGTTGATCACGATCGAGCGCGGGACATAGGGCGCCGAGTCATCATCGTTGCGCTGGTCCGGGTCATCGAACTGGTAGGAGAAAATCGCCGGATTCGGCTCGACCCCGCCGTCGATCGCCTTCGCATACGGGTCCAGCAGCAGCTTCGACGGATTGCAGCGGAGCCCTGCAGCTGGCTCGTACGGGCCATGTATCCGGTAGCCGTACCGCTGGCCAGGACCGACACCAGGGATGTAGCCGTGCCAGATGAACCCGTCGACCTCGTTCAGGGCCACCCGCGTCTCCTGCCCGTCGTCGTCAAACAGGCACAACTCGACCTGCTCGGCCACCTCGGAGAACAGCGCGAAGTTCGTTCCTGCGCCGTCATAGGTCGCACCGAGCGGATAGTTGTTACCCGGCCATACGGTCGCAGGCTCTGCCACAGTTATCGTCCCATTTCCTGTCTGCTTCGCGGCCCCCGGCTCCGCTCCGGTCCCTGACTTCCCGCTGCGCCAAGATCATTCGGCTGATCCGGCCGGCTGCCCGGCTGGACGCGCCGGTTCCGGGCACCTGCGGGGCATGCGGTGGCTCCGGATCGCCCGCTGCGGCGGCACGGCCGCGCGGCGCGCAGCGGCGGCACCGTGACCGCGCAGCGTGATCGCCGCAGTCACGCTGCGCTCGACATCATAAGCGCTGCCGGCACCGTGACGATGGCCACAGCCACACTCGGCCGCCTGCTCCTGTCCCTGCGTCGGGCACCTGTCGCCGGCCGCCGCGCTGGCCCGGCGAGGGACAGCGGATCCGCCGGAGCGCGGCTCAGGGCTCCCGGACAACCTCCGCCGGATCCTTATCGTCACGCAGCCCCTTGTAGGACGCTGCCCGCATCCGGCCCGCGCTGGTCCATCCGGCGAAGGCCACCTCGATCACCAGCTCGGGCCGCACCCAGGCCGCACCGCGCGCGTGCTCGTCCGGGACCGGGCCGGCGAACGGGGCGGCGCTGGTGCGCAATGGCTCCAGCCGGGCGGCCAGGATGGCGAGGGCCTGCTGACTGAAGCCCGTGCCGACATGCCCGGCGTACTGCAGCGCGCCGGCCGCGTAGGTGCCGATCAGCAGGGAGCCGATCCGCCCGGCCCGGCCGCCGCGGCCGGGGCTCCAGCCGCCTACCACCGCCTCCTGCCGGCGCACGTTCTTGATCTTCCGCCAGCTAGGCGACCGGCGTCCTGGCTCATAACGTGACTCCAGCCGCTTGGCCATCACGCCCTCCAGGCCATGCTGCCGCGAGACCGCCTGCACCTGCACGCCGGCCTCCTCGGCGAAGGCAGGGGGGATCTGCCAGTGCCGGCCGGTCCCGCCGAGCCTGTCCAGCCGCGCGCGGCGCTCCCGGTACGGCAGGTCCAGCAGCGGGCGGCCGCCGGAGTAGAGCAGGTCGAAGGCCAGATAGGTGACGGGTACCCGGGCCGCGAGCGCCCTCGCCTGCGCGCCCGCCGAGATGTTCATCCGCTGCTGCAGCGCCTCGAAGCTCGGCCACGAGTCGGCGCCCAGCACCACGATCTCGCCGTCCAGCACCAGCTGCCGGCCGCCGAGCGCGGCAGCCAGCCCGCCCAGCTCGGGGTAGGCATGGCTGATGTCCCGGCCGGTCCTGGACTGCAGCCGGACGTGCTGGCCGATAACGGCGATTGCCCGCAGGCCATCCCATTTCATCTCATAGGCCCAGCCGGTGTCGTCAGCGGGCAGCTCGCCGGCCACCGCCAGCATCGGCCGCAGGCCGGCCGGCGGCCTCCCCGGCACCGCATCGGTCACACCTCGTCACTACCCGCGGCGCGGCCCGGGTAGCCCGGGCCCGGAGCCCTGTCTAGCTGGGTCATGGGCGGCTAGCTATCCGGCAATCCAGCACCAAAACATGCCGCGTCCGGCCCGGCAGCGAAGCGTCCGGGCCGACGCCGACCCGGACGGCATGGCCCCTTGAGACGGAGAGCCGATCTGATCGGCCGGGCCGGCCAGAGCTTTCGCGGCGGCGCCTGAGGGCCCGGTTAGCTGGCCGTCCGGGCCCGCTCGGCCTGCCGGGCCAGCCGCAGCGCCGTCTCGACCAGGCTCGCGGCGCGCCGCGCCGCGGCGGGCTCCTCGGCCACCGTGCGCGCCAGCAGGTCATCCGGATCCTGCCCGGCCCGCTGCGCCTCGGCCCGGCAGCCGTCGTCCAGCCACCCCTTGAGCTGGGCGCCGCTCACCTCAGGATGGAACTGGACGGCCAGGTGCCGGCCGAGGGCGAAGGCCTGCACGCCCACATCGTTACGGGCCAGCAGCCGCGCGCCGGGCGGCGGCAGGCACTGATCCGCGTGAAATTCCAGCCACGGGCCCGGCGGAACGAGCTCCGGCTCCAGCGACTCGATCGTGGTCCAGCCGACCTCCTGGCGCGGGGCCGGCTCGACCCGGCCGCCGAGTGCCGCCGAGAGGGCCTGCGCGCCGAAGCAGATGCCGAGCACCGGGACGCCGGCCGCGTCAGCCTGGCGCAGCCAGTCGAGCTCGGCGCCGATCCAGTCACCGATCGTGGCATGGTCATAGACCGACCACTTGGCGCCCAGGACGACGATGTGGTCAGCGCCGACCAGGGCGGGCAGCGGCCCGTCCTCGGGGAAAAGGTGCACGGCAAGTTCCGCGCCCAGAGCCGCGAATGAGTCGGCGATGAAGCCGGCCGAGTCCACCTCGTGGTGCCGCACCACGATCACCCGCATGAGCTGGCCTCCTGACTGAGCGCGCTGGCCCGGGATGGGGAGGAGAGGAGCTGATCAGGCGTGCGGGGCCGGCTCCGCGGACAGGGTACGGGCCAGCCCGGCCGTGGCCCGGTCGGCCGCGGCCCGGAAGCCGCGGCCCAGCAGCGGATCCAGCAGGCTGAGCGGCCCGCGCAGCCGCACGTCGGCGTGATAACCCACCCTGGCGCCGTCGGCGTCGGGCGCGACGGAGATCCGGTCGGTGGACCGGATCAGCCTGTTGCTGGCCTCAAGCACCACCTCAGCGTCCGGCCGGAACTCAGTGACGCGGTAGGTCAGCGACATCCGGCGGCCGAGGAACGGCACCACCAGCCGGAACCGCGTGCCCGCGCCGACCGGGCCAGGGTCGAGCTGCTCAGCGCTGCGCACGCCGGGATCCCACCGGGCGGCATTGCTGAACGTGGCCATATAGGCGAAGGTGTCCGCCACTGAGCGCCGAGAAAGGACTGTCGCGTGGTATCGGGCCATCGGGTGCTCCCCTCCAGGTCAGCCGGCGGTCCTCGCGCAGGCAGCCGGCGGTCCTCGCACGGGCGGGCTGCGCTATCAGGCTACAGCGCCCGGCCGCGGCACTCCGGAGACGACAGCCCCCGGGCGAACAAGTATTTGAAAAGCTTTTCTATAGTGGAGGGTATGACGGATGCGCTGCAAGCCTCGCTGCTGGACCTCTGCGAGCAGCCAGGGCCAGGCCCGCTGGGCTCCTCAGTCCGGTCAGTCCGGCGGGCCCAGCTCGGGCGCGGAGCCTGGATCGATCTTCGTCCGGGCTGGCTGGGCGGCGCCGATGAGCTATTCAGCCGGCTCCGCCATGCGGTGCCCTGGCGGGCCGAGCGGCGGCAGATGTACGACCGGGTCGTGGCCGTGCCCCGGCTGCTCTGCTTCTACGGCGAGGACCAGCGGCTGCCCGACCCCGTGCTGGAGGACGCGCGGCAGGCGCTGGACGCGCACTATGCCGGGGAGCTGGGCGAGCCGTTCGCGACCGCGGGCCTGTGCCTGTACCGCGACGGCCGGGACAGCGTGGCCTGGCACGGCGACACGATCGGCCGCGGCAGCAAGCACGACACCATGGTCGCGATCGTCTCGCTCGGCGCGCCCCGGGCGCTGCTGCTGCGCCCGGCAGGCGGCGGCGGCCGGACGCTCCGCTACGAGCTCGGGCATGGTGATCTCCTGGTCATGGGCGGCAGCTGCCAGCGAACGTGGCAGCACGCGATCCCGAAGACCGCCAGGCCGGCCGGGCCGCGGATCAGCGTTCAGTTCCGGCCGCGCGGAGTCCGCTGACCTCAGGTCTCCCGCTGCCGCCGAGCAGCGGTCCTGGTCAGCCGGGCCGGCGCAGCGCCGGAAGCACTGCGTAGGTCGAAGCCAGACTGGGTACTCGTGGATGTTGAGGGTCATCCGCTGGCCATGACGGGCAGGCGGGCACGAGTGACGGGGATTGGCGGATGGCCAGCGAGGTCCTGGGCGAGTTCTCTCCGTACCCGCCGATTGCCGAGTACGCGTTCCTCTCCGACTGCGAGGTCACAGCCCTGGTGGCGCCCAGCGGCGCGGTCGAGTGGATGTGCCTGCCCCGGATGGACAGCCCGAGCGTGTTCGCGGCCATCCTGGACCGTGACGCCGGCCGGTTCCGGCTGGGCCCCGAGGACATGGCCGTGCCCGCCGACCGGCGGTACCTGCCGGGCACGATGGTGCTCGAGACCAGCTGGGACTGCGGCGAGGGCTGGCTCGTGGTGCGGGACTGCCTGGTGATGGGCCCGTGGCTGCACGAGCACCCGGAGCGCAGCACGCACACCAGGCCGCCGACCGACTACGACGCCGAGCATGTGCTGCTGCGAACCGTCCGCTGCATGAACGGCTCGGTACAGCTGACCATGGACTGCGAGCCGGTCTTCGGCTACGGCTCCGAGCGCGGCCGCTGGATGCACACCGACCAGGGATACCACCAGGCCACCATCAGCCCGGCGGACGGGAGCTTCGCGCTGACGCTGACCTCGGACATCAGGATAGGCCTGGAGGGGCCGAGCGCGCGGGCCCGGACGCGGCTGAAGGAAGGCGAGACCCGGTTCTGCGCGCTCTCGTGGGGCAGCCGCCCGGCCCCGGCCGACTACGAGGACGCCTACCAGCGCACGCTGTGGACCGCTCACCACTGGCAGCACTGGCTGGCGCGCGGCCGCTTCCCCGATCACCGCTGGCGCAGTTACCTGACCCGCAGCGCGCTGACGCTGAAGGGCCTCACGTTCGCCCCGACCGGAGCCATCGCCGCCGCGGCGACCACATCCCTGCCGGAAACCCCGCATGGCGAGCGGAACTGGGACTACCGCTACAGCTGGATCCGGGATGCCACGTTCGCCCTCTGGGGGCTGTTCACCCTCGGCTTCGAGTGGGAGGCCAACGACTACTTCGCGTTCATCACCGAGCTGGTCGAGCGCGGCGGCGGCAACCTGCAGATCGTGCACGGCATTGACGGCCGGAGCGATCTCACCGAGCGGGAGCTCGACCACCTGCACGGCTACCAGGGCGCACGGCCGGTGCGGATCGGCAACGCCGCCTACTCCCAGCAGCAGAACGACGTGTGGGGCGTCGTGCTGGACTCCCTGTACCTGCACACCAAGTCCAGGGACCGGCTGGATGACCGGGTCTGGCAGATGGCCAGGAACCAGGTCGAGCGGGCGCTGCAGCACTGGCGCGAGCCCGACCACGGCATCTGGGAGATCCGCGGCGAGCCGAAGCACTTCACCACCTCCAAGATGATGTGCTGGGTCGCCGCGGACCGCGGCGCCCGGCTGGCCCGGCTGCGGGAAGATGCCGATACGGCGCGCCGGTGGCAGAAGGCAGCCGACGAGATCCACGCCGACATCTGCGAGCACGCGGTGGACGGGCGCGGCGTGTTCTGCCAGCACTACGAGACCACGGCACTCGACGCGTCGCTGCTGCTGATGCCGCTGCTGCGGTTCCTGCCGCCGGACGACCCCCGGGTCCGGGCCACGGTCCTGGCCATTGCCGAGGAGCTGACCGCGGACGGCCTGGTGCTGCGCTACAACCTGGAGGAGACCGATGACGGACTGCCCGGCAGCGAGGGCAGCTTCACGATCTGCTCGTTCTGGCTGGTATCGGCACTCGCCGAGATCGGCGAGCATCGCCGGGCCCGCGACCTGTGCGAGAAGGTGCTGTCGTATGCCAGCCCGCTGATGCTCTACGCCGAGGAGATCGACCCGGACTCCGGCCGGCACCTCGGCAACTTCCCGCAGGCCTTCACCCACCTGGCCCTGATCAACGCGGTGACGCACGTCGTCGCCCAGGAGCAGGAGGCGGCCAGGCGGGCACTGGGCGGTGACCCGGCGACCGGCCCGCACCTGGCCTGACCGGGCCAGCGGGCGGACTCGCCGCTATCCGCCGTCCGGGCCAGCTGGCCGCGTGGCCCACAGGTACAGCCGCCGGGACGGGAACTCGCCGGGGTAGGGCTCGCGCGCGTGCCATTGCGTCACCCGCAGGCCGGCCGCGTCGGCCAGCGCTGTCAGCTCGTCCATCGACACCAGCGTGGTCCGTACCGGCACCTGGTGGCCGAGCCACTCAGCCGACCCGGCCTGCCCGGCTCCCCCGTGCATGGCGAGCAGCAGGCTGCCGCCCGGCGCCAGCACCCGGCGGAACTCCGCGAGAGCGCGCGGGATCTGCGCGCGCGGCAGGTGGATCACCGAGTAGAACGCGATGATCCCGGCCAGCGAAGCGTCCCTGGCCGGGAGTTCTCGCATGTCGGCGACCTGGAAGGACAGGCCCGGCTGCCGGCTCGCGGCGGTCGCCGCGACGACCGGGGACAGGTCGACGCCGGCCATCTCGGCGCCGCGGTCGGCGAGATAACGGGTGACGTGCCCGGCTGGGCCGCAGCCAACGTCCCAGACCGGCCCGCGGCCGGTGACCGTGGCGGCAAACCTGTCCAGCAGATCCCGGTCGAAGGGCTTGCCCGCCAGCTCGGCGGCGAACATCGCCGCGTAGTCCGCGGCGACGACGTCATAAGTGCCGCTGATATCCGGCCAGTCCTCGCCGCCCGGCTCGCTGTCGCCGGCGATCTCGGCCAGGACCGCCGCAGTGTCGGCGCCGTGCCGCGGAACCGGGCCGATCACCGGGTCGAACCCGCTGTGCCGCGCCGGCGGGCGGAGTATCCGCACCTCCCGGCTGCCCGCGGCGACGGACGCCCACCGGCTGGCCAGCTGCGGATGGGCAAGGACCTGCGCGACGTCGCGGACCGACGCGTAGGCGATCCTGGCCCGGTCCAGCCTGGCGACGAGCTCCTCGGCCGCGAGCCGGGAGACAGCCTGGCTGACCATGGCCTCTACCTCATCGCGCCGCTGCATCCGGCGCTCGTTGCCGGCCAGCCGGCTGTCGTCGGCGGCTGCTGGCAGGCCGAGCACGTCGCGGCACAGCCGGGCCCATTCGGCCTCGTTTTGCACGGCAAGGAGAATGTCAGCGGAGTCGGCAGTCCGGTACGAGCCGTAAGGGACGATGCTGGCATGCCGGGCACCGGTGCGCCGCGGCGGCCGGCCGGTCAGGCTGGTGAACAGCAGCGGATGCGACATCCACTCGGCCAGCGCGTCCAGCAGTGACACCTGCACCACCCCGCCCCGCCCGGTCCGGCCGCGCTGCAGCAGGGCAGCGAGGATGCCGCTGTAGGCATAGACGCCGGCCGCGATGTCAGCGACGCTGATGCCCGCCTTGGCCGGCGCTTCCGGCGACCCGGTCACGGCCAGCACGCCGGCCTCCGCCTGGACCAGCAGGTCGTAGGCCTTGCGGTCGGCATAGGGGCCGGTGTCACCGTAGCCGCTGATCTCGCAGGCGATCAGCCGCGGGTGCCGGGCGCTGAGCTGCGCCGCCGAGATTCCGAGCCGCCGGATGGTGGCCGGGGCGAGATTGCACACGAACACGTCCGCGCGGCCGATCAGGGCAGCGAGCGCGCGGCGCCCCTCGCTGGTGGCGAGATCGGTGATAACGGACTGCTTGGACCGGTTCAGCCAGACGAACCAGCTGGACATGCCGTCCCCGGCCGCGCTGTCGTAGTCCCTGGCGAAGTCACCGCGGCCGGGCCGCTCCAGCTTGACCACCCGGGCGCCGAGGTCGGCCAGCTGACGGGTCGCGAACGGAGCGGCCACGGCCTGCTCCAGCGCCACCACTAGCAGCCCGTCCAGCGGGGGTGCCCCGGCCGGCGGGGGTGCCCCGGCCGGCGAGGGTGCCCCGTCCGGCGGAGGTGCCCCGGCCGGCGGAGGTGGCCCGGCCGGCGGCGGCCCGGATCTGGTCATCGCGGCCTGGCGATGGGGGCGATCGAGGCGCCGACGGCCCGGGCCAGGCTCTTGAGATCGAGGGTGGCGGGCACCGGGACCACCGCCACCGTCAGGACGGCGTCCACCTCGGCGATCAGCGTCTTGTACACCCGTTCGGGCTGGACCCCGAGCGCGGCAGCGGCCTCGAGCCCGTACGACGGGTGGCGCGGGTCGTGCTCGTAGCCATGCACGGCATGGGTAATGGCCGCCCTGGCTAGCAGCTCAGTCGCGCGGGTCTCGCCTCGTGCCACCCAGCGAGCGTAGGGCATCCGGCGGTCATCAGCCCGGTCCGTGAGGGGACCGGCCCGGCCAGCGGCGCGGCCCGGCCGCCCGACCGCGTGCGCGGGCCCTCGCCGCCGGGCAAGACTGGGGTGTGGCCAGCTGGGTACTGCACGTGGACCTTGACCAGTTCATCGCGGCCGTCGAGGTCCTGCGACATCCGGAACTGCGCGGCCGCCCGGTGGTAGTCGGCGGTGACGGGGATCCGTCGAAGCGCGGCGTGGTGGCCACGGCCTCCTACGAGGCCCGCGCGTTCGGCGTGCACTCGGGGCAGCCGCTGCGGACCGCCGCGCGGCGCTGCCCGGACGCGGTGTTCCTGCCCGTCGACCGCCAGGCCTACGAGTCTGTCTCCGCTGAGGTCATGGCCACGCTGCGGGAACACGAAGCCGTCGTCGAGGTGATGGGCTGGGATGAGGCGTTCGTGGCCACCGACAGCGCCGATCCGGAGGCGGTGGCCCGCGACATCCAGCAGCGCGTGCGCGCCGCCACCCAGCTGGACTGCTCGGTCGGCATCGGGCAGAACCGGCTTCAGGCCAAGCTGGCCACCGGCTTCGGCAAGCCAGCGGGAATCTTCCGGCTCACGCACGGGACATGGTTCGAGGTGATGGGCAGCCAGCCAGCCGATGCCCTCTGGGGCATCGGCGCCAAGACGGCCGGAAAGCTGGCCGGGCTGGGCATCGGGACCGTTGCCGACCTGGCCGCCGCGGACCCGGCCGTACTCGCCGCGCGCTTCGGCCCGGCCACCGGCCCATGGCTGATCCAGACGGCCCGCGGCCTCGCCTCGGCGCAGCTGTCCGCTGAGCCCTACCAGCCACGCTCCCGCAGCCGGGAGACAACTTTCCAGCAGGACATCGATGACTGGGAGCGGGTCGCCGCGGAGGTGGCCCGGCTCGCCGGGCTGGTCACCGCCGACGTCGCCGCCGAGCAGCGCCCGGCGGCGCGCATCGTCGTCAAGGTCAGGTACGCCCCGTTCTTCACCCGGACCCACGGCCATCCGCTGCCCGGGCCGACGGCCGATCCGGCGGCCATCGAGCGAGCCGCTCTCGCCGCCCTGGACCTGTTTACTGAGCGGCGGCCCGTTCGCCTGCTGGGAGTCCGGGCTGAATTTGCGGCCGAGGCCGCTGATCCTGGTCCGGCCGGGTCCGCCGGGTCCGCCGGGTCCGCCGGGTCTGGCGCCAGACCCGGACCGCCATGATCAGGCCGAGAGCGTAGATGGCCAGGCCGGTCAGCACGAAGAGGTTGAACGCGAGCAGCTGAATGCCATGAGCGTGGTAGAGAACGCTGCCGGCCATGCCCGGGCCGGGGAAGAAGCCGAGCAGGCCGCGCGCGTGCAGCCCGGTCCAGGGCGGCCAGGCGAAGAAGACCAGCGCGACGGCGGCGGCTCCCGCCCAGCAGGCCCAGCGGGCGGCGCCGCGGCGGCGCAGCGCCTCGTCGGCGGCCACCAGCAGGATGGGCACGATCCAGACCCAGTGGTGGTCCCAGCTGATCGGCGACACCAGCAGCCCGGTCAGCGCGCACAGCAGCCAGCCGTGCACCGGCCGGCCCGACCGGTGCAGCACCGCCGCCGCCACCAGGCCCGCCGCCCCCAGCGCCACCGCGACCGGCAGCCAGGCCGGCCGCGCTGCCGCCAGGTCACCCGCGTGCGCCCGCACCAGCATCCCCAGCACCGACTGATTCACCAGCGCCCCGTACCCGGCCACGTTCTGCACCCGCAGGAAATAACCGGTCAGCCAGAAATGCGCCGACTGCCCTGGCAGGAACACGAAACCCGCCCCGATGCTCGCCGCGAACGCCGCCGACGCCACCACCGCCTGCCGGACCTTCCCGGCCAGCAGCAGATACGGAATGAAGATGAGCGGCACCAGCTTGATCCCCGCCGCCACCCCGATCGCCGCGCCCTTCCACCACCGCCGGTCGCTCATGCACCGGTCCGCCACCACCGCCACCATCAGCAGCAGCTCAATCTGACCCAGGTGCAGTGCCCGCTGCACCGGCTCCATCCACAGCCCGGCGGCCGACGCGGCGCATGTCATGATCAGGCGGGCCCGTCCAGCCCAGCCCAGCGCGCCCGCCATCAGCCAGCCGGTCACCGCCAGCGCGACCAGGCTCGCCGCGGTCATCAGCCAGCCGAGCACGGCCAGCGGCAGCCACGAAACCGCGGCAAAAAGGACTGCCGCGAACGGGGTATAGGTAAACCGGATGCCCTGCGCCAGATGCCACTGATACAACTCGCCCGGATGATGCAGGGCAATTAGTCCTGCCTGCCGGTAAACGCCTAGATCAAACCAGGTCAGCATGGCGTTCAGGGGATGGATGGAAAGCTCAGTCAGGTAGCAGGCGAGCGCGATGGCCGCCGCCGCGACGGTAATGACCAGAAGGCGCCCGCCCCGCCGCGGCGCGGAGTCACCGTCGGCACGCTGGCTGGCGCGTGCCTGCGCGCCGATCATCCCAAGCCACCTCGCGCTGCATGAGAAACCGCAGGAAGATACAGCAGAACAGACCCCTGAGGCGGCGGCCGCGCGTCTCCCCCTGGCCGCTCGCCGACCACGATATCTAAGTTCGCACGACGCTTTTCCGCTTTGCCCCAGCGCAGGCTATTTGCTTTGCCATCCGATGGCTCTTTCTTTGCTATAGCCCCGCTGCTGCTTTACCTGTTCGCGAGCTTTCCCCGGCGAGCGCCAGCCTGTCATCCTCTAGGACTACCCGTAGGACTACCCGCTACAGGAGCACTCCAGCGATGCGCGTACTAGCGATCCTGGTCGCTAGGCCTTCCTGCGCTATCACCGCGCGATGACCGGCCCGGCGCGGGCGGCCGCTCGCGCGCCGGGCCCGGCAGCATGTCAGCGCGGGACGGCCGCGCTTCGGGGCGTCCCGCCGCGACCGCGGCGAGCTCGCGGCCCGGTTCTTCGCCGCGGCCGGGTCCCCGGCGCCCGCGGGCCTGCGGTCCGCGGGCCGGGCCAGCGCCGGTCAGGCGCCCTTGACCTGCAGGGTGATGTCCGTTCCTGAGAGAGCCTTGCTCACCGGGCAGTCACGCTTGGCGTCCTCGGCGATGGCGGCGAACTGCTCAGCCGAGATGCCGTCAGCTGACCCGCTGACCGCCAGGGTGATCCCGCTGATCCGGAAGCCGCCGGCCGGGTCGGGCCGGAGCGTGACGTCCGCCTGGACGCCGAGCGACTGGTTGCTGCCGCCGGCCGCGCCGAGCAGCGCGGAGAACTGCATCGCGAAGCATGCCGTGTGGGCGGCGGCGATGAGTTCCTCGGGGCTGGTGACGCCGCCGGCATCGTCGGCGGCGCGCCGGGGGAAGCTGACGTCGTAACTGCCGACGCCGGAGCTGACGAGCTGCACATTGCCGGTGCCGTCCTCCAGGCCGCCGGTCCATGTCGTGCGAGCAGTGCGGGTGGGCATAGTCTCTCCTTGCCTCGGGGCGGGACTCGCGGTCCCAGCTTGCCACCCCCCGCTGCAGCGTGGCGCGGGGGCCCGGCAGGCTGGTAGGAGGAGAGCAGCAGGGCATCCGCTAGCCGGCTGAGGAGAGCAATGGTCGTGCCGCCGATCGCGCGCGATGTCGTCGCGTGCGCGGGCGCGCTGCTCGTGCTCGTCACCATGGCCAGCGAGATCGGGACGCTGATCGTGCCCCGGCCGGTGGCCAACTGGCTCACCAAGGTGATCGACCGGACCATCGACCGGGCGTTCCTGCAGCTGACCAGGCCGATCCGGGAGTACAAGCGACGCGACCGGGTGCTGGCCCCGCAGGCCGCCGCGCTGCTGATCTGCCAGCTGCTCGCCTGGCTGCTGCTCTTCTACGTCGGCTTCTCGCTGCTGTTCTGGCCGTTCGTGAGCGGCGGCATCACCCAGGCCTTCACCACCGCGGGCCCGGCCCTGTTCGAGATCGGCTCTGCCCGCGTCACCACCGGGCTGGAGCGGACCATCCTCGACATCGCCTCGCTGACCGGCATCATCACCGTCACGCTGCAGATCGCCTACCTGCCGACGCTGTACTCGGCGTTCAACCGGCGGGAGACCGACGTGGCGCTGCTCAACGCCAGAGCCGGCGTCCCTTCCTGGGGGCCGGAGCTGCTGGCCCGCACGCATTACGCGCTGGGCTCCGGCGCCTCCACCATCGACACGCTGCCTGACCTGTACAAGGCCTGGGAGCGCTGGGCGGCGGATGTCGCCGAGAGCCACACCACGTACCTGCCGCTGGTCCGGTTCCGCTCGCCCAGGGCCCTGTCCTCCTGGGTGACAGCGCTGCTCGCGGTGCTGGACTCGGCGGCCCTGTTCCTCTCGCTCTCGCCGAAACAGGCCCCGACCGTGCCAGCCCGGCTGTGCCTGCGGGCCGGCTTCCAGTGCCTCGGTGACATCGGCCGGGCGATGGGCTACCCGATACCGGCGGAGCCTGACCCGGCCAGCGGTATCTCGCTGACGTACGAGGAGTTCCTGAGCGCCGTCGAGCGGATGCGGAAGGTCGACTTCCCGATCGAGGCCGAGCCGGAGGAGGCCTGGCCCGACTTCGTCGGCTGGCGGGTGAACTACGAGCAGGCCGCGTACGCCCTGGCCAGGGCCGTCGACGCGCCGCCGGCGCTGTGGTCGGGCCCCCGCCGGCACGCGACGCCGCCGATTCCGCCGAAGCGGCCGCCGGAGGGCCGTCCGCCCAAGTGAGGCGGCCATCCGGTTACTGCGCCATCCGGCTACTGCGCCATCCGGCTACTGCGCCATCCGGCTACTAAGCCACCCGGTCACCGGGCGGGGCATCGCCAGATGCGGCCATGTCCGGGTCCGGCGAGAGCACGCGGGAAACCGCCCGCACGGCCGAGTCGCGCAGGGTGTCGCCGATCAGCCGGGCGGCGTAGGACAGCAGGCTCTTGCGCTCCGCGTCGCTCTCCTGCGCCGCCTCGGCAGCCAGCTGCTTCGCCAGCCGGTCGACCAGGCTGCCGGCCGTGGGCCACTGGCCGACGACGCGACGCGCCTCCGGGGTGGCCTTCAGCACGTACCAGAACGTCGGGTCGCCGCCCGTCGTGGTCTTGCGGAAGTCCACGTAGCCGGGGTCGAGGGCTTCCAGCGCCCGCGCTACCTCGGTGATCGGAATGCTGGTACGGGCAGCGATATCACTGACCGTGACCATGTAGCTCTCCTCGAGCAGGCTCACGGTCGCGTCGAGCACCGGCAGGTCCCGGGCTGTCCAGGTGTCTTGCACTGCGCACTGCCTCACCGGAACCCGATGACCCGGCCGCCGCCCCCCGGGCCCGGATCCCTTCCATCATCTTCTGCGGTCGCTCAGGCCGGGATGTGCCCGGCCGGAGTTTCTGCGGCCAAATTGGAGACTAGCCGCCGTTAGCTGCAGTAGTGCCGCGAACGGGACGGGATGATAGCAATCGGCGGCCGCTGCGGCGCCTGGCCGGCCAGCCCGCACGGCGCGGTGCGGCCCGCCCCGGCTCGCGGGTTCCGCCGACGTCGCCCGCCGCCGGCATTGTCGGCCGAGCCAGCCCATGGCATCGCTAAGCTGTCCCGGGCTTAACTGAGCTGAGGACACCAGCCGCCGAGAGGATCACCATGAGCGACGTCACGGGAGTCGAGCAGACCCTGGTCTTGCTCAAGCCCGACGCCGTAGCCAGGGGACTGGCAGGACGCGTGCTCACGCGCTTCGAGGACGCCATGCTGAAGATCGTGGCCAGCAAGATGGTCTGGATGGACGCCGGACTGACCCGGCGGCACTACTTTGACCTGGAAGACCGCTTCGGCCCTGATGTCTACGCGGCGATGTCACGCTTCATGCAGACCGGCCCGGTGATCGCCCTGGTCCTGGAGGGCGTGGAAGCAGTTGCCTGCACCAGGAAGCTCGTGGGCTCCACCTACCCGGACCAGGCAGCGCCGGGCACCATCCGCGGTGACTTCGCCCACATGAGCAAGTCTTACGCCAACTCGAACGGGATCGCGGTCGCCAATCTGGTGCACGCCTCCGGCAACGTCGAGGAAGCCAAGCGCGAGATCGACGTCTGGTTCACCGCGGACGAGATATACGGCTATCCGACCGCGGCTGATCCCTACTTTCACTAGCGGCACTCCGGCTGGGCAGCGGCCCGCTCACGAGCCGCGGCCGGCCGATCCGGCGGCCACGGCGGAGTGCCGCGGCTCGCCGTCGGCCCCGGCGCCGTCGGCCCCGGCGCTGCCGGCCTGCCCGGCTCTGCCGGCCTGCCCGGACGGCAGCCAGCGCCCCAGCCAGCCGAACTCCTCGGCCAGCAGGTGCAGCACGGACTCGCGCGCGACGTAGCCGTGGCTCTCATGCGGCAGCAGCACCAGCCGCGCCGTCCCGCCGTTGCCCTGGATCGCCTGGAAGAGCCGCTCCGACTGGATCGGGAACGTTCCCGAGTTGGCGTCCTGCGCCCCATGAACGAGCAGGATCGGCGCCGTCAGCTGAGCGGCATAGCGAAACGGCGATACCCGCTCGTAGACCGCCGGGGCCTCCCAGTAGCTGCGCCGTTCGGTCTGGAACCCGAAAGGCGTGAGCGTCCGGTTATAGGCGCCGCTGCGGGCGATGCCGGCCGCGAACAGGTCGGTGTGCGCGAGCAGGTTCGCCGTCATGAAGGCCCCGTAGCTGTGACCGCCGACGGCCACCCGGGCCGGGTCGATGATGCCCATCTCGTCGAGCGCCCTGACGTGCGCGGCCGCCGCCGCGGAGATCTGCTCGACGTAGGTGTCGTTCATCGTTTCCGGGTCGCCGATCACCGGCATCGTCGCGTCGTCCAGGACCGCGTACCCGCGCAGCACGAACCAGACGGGGTCCAGGGCGTTCAGCCGGGTGAATCGCTGCGTGCTGCCGCGAACCTGGCCCGCCGTGCTCGCATCCCCGTAGTCGAGCGGGTATGCCCAGATCACCAGCGGGAGACGGCCGTCTCGCTCCGGATCGTAACCAGGCGGCAGGTGCAGCATCCCGGTCAGCTGGACCCCGTCGCCGCGATCGCAGGTGACCAGCCGCTTGGCCATTCCGGTCAGCTGCGGATGCGGGTCTGGCCAGGCCGTGAGCTGGACCTGGCCGGAGCCATCCAGCGCCAGCACCACCAGGTTGGCTGGCTCGGCCGGACTCTCGTGCCAGGCCAGAACGTACCCGCGGCTATCAGCCAGGAAGCCGATGGCCTCGACCTGCGCGTCCGGAGGACTCTGCAGCAGGCGCGTGCGGCTGGCATCGGACAGGTCCATCCGGTCCAGGAAGGGCCGGTCGCCCTCCGGCGTGGCGCCATCACCGCGCAGGTAGATGACCGGGCCGTCCTGCAGCGCGGTCCGCGTGCCATCGGGGTGCACGGTCATCAGCGGCGAGCCGGGGTCGGCGTAGGCGTCATCGGCTGAGTGGTCAAAGATCACCCGGTTCTGCTCGGGGGCCGCCAGGTCGCAGAGCCAGGTGGTGAGCCATCGGCGGTCCCGGTCGTGCTCGGTCAGCAGCAGCCGGCCCGGCTCGCTCAGGTCCAGCCAGCCCAGGCAGCGCTGCCGCAGCCGGAACGCCTCGGCCGGCGCGGCGCCCGCGGCGGAGAACGGCGCGCTCAGCCGCATGACCTTGTCCCGGTGCTCCGCCTCAGCCCGCGGGTCACCGCCGTCGAGGGCCTCGGTCCACAGCAGCGTGGCGGGTGCCGTCTCTGCCCACGACACCCGGCGCGGGCCCATGGGCACGCCCTGGCGGGGTACCTCGTCACTGACCGGCAGGTCAGCGATGACGCGCTGCAGGCCGCCGCTCGCTCCCCAGACCTCGACCCGGCGGGCGAAGAACGAGCAGGGCACGCGGAACGAGAACGGCCGCTGCAGCCGGTGCACGAGCAGGTACTCGCCGTCGGGCGACTCGTGCAGCTGCTGGTAGAGGCCGGCCGGGCCGAGCTGCTCGGTCTCGCCGGAGTCCGGGTTCACCCGGAGCGGCACGGTCGTGGCCAGCGCCTCGAAGATGTCCTCGTCGGCCTGGCTGCGCAGCAGATCCTGGAAGGTCGCCATCTGCGAGTGCTTTCCGGCGGCCTCCTCGATGTGCGGCTCGATCGGCTCGGCGGGCAGCGCTCCCTGGCTGCCCGGCGCCGCCAGCACGAGCAGCGACCGGCCGTCCCGCGACCAGCGGACGGTGCTGCCGAGGGAGGTCGGGTCGCCGCCCAGGACATCGCGGACGCGCAGCCCGGCCAGCTGGGTGGCGACCGCCGATTCGGCGTCAGCGACCCATACGCCGATGCCGTCCGGCTCATCCAGGGTGAAGGCCAGCCGGCGGCCGTCCGGCGACCAGGCGGGAACGCTGAACGCCGCGCCGTCCGGCAGGGCGACCTGCCGGGGCGCCTCCGGACGCGATCCGGCCAGCTGGCCGGGATCGGGCAGCCGCAGCAGCGACAGGCCGGTCAGCCGCTGCACCCGGCGCCGGCCGGCGATCGCCGGGTCTACCCGCAGCCCGCCAAGGGACAGATACGGCCGGGCGAGCTGCGCGACCGGCGGATGCGACTCGTACTGCACGAGCGCGACGGTCCGGCGGCCGGGGGCGAGCAGGGCCAGCGGCGTCGGCTCCGCGTCGATGATCGAGACGATGTCGCTGCCGGGCATCTGGTACGGCACGCTTGCTCCCCTCACACTCGATGCGGCCCTGAGCCGGGCGCATGGCTTCGACGCTAGCCTGCCCGCCGGCCAGCCCCGCCCGCGGGCAGGCACAGCACAATGGA
>Ga0187860_1000578_pt1 | contig 34723 bp, 29 predicted proteins | sample June2016WEW_10_4_FD_132981 | JGI IMG/M metagenome (GOLD analysis project Ga0187860, IMG submission 132981) | Peatland microbial communities from SPRUCE experiment site at the Marcell Experimental Forest, Minnesota, USA - June2016WEW_10_40 | ecosystem: Environmental > Terrestrial > Soil >...
ACTGGGCCTACATCAGCCCCAAGAGCGCCAAGCAGGAGTCTTAATCATGAGTTCTATCAGCTTTACCTATAAGGGAATGCAAATGGTGGTGTTCGACCAGATACGGGTCGGACGGTTTCGCCTCTACAGCGCCGCGCTCCCTGATGAAGAAAAGATAATCAAGGATCTGTGGCTTAAGGGCAAGCTGGGGCAGAAGGACGGAGAAGGAGCTGAGTTCACGATCATGCCCATTCCCGACCAGGTTATCGGGGAGGAAGTCTTTGACAAGGATCACCGGATCGTTGCGGTTTTCGGTTATGCCGCCAGCAACAGTTTTGTCCCGAGCCCGGAGCCCCAAAGGAAATTTTTTGAGAAGCTACTTCAAATCGTACAATCATGAAAACGCGCAAAGTTATGCTTGCTGCCGCCACGTTGCTGGCAGTTTCCCTGATGGCCGCGGACACGGCGAAGCCCCCCATGTGGGATGGCAACAAACGAGGCATGGAGCTGGTCACCATCGGCCACAAGAAGGTCACCGTGTACCTGGCCGACGGGCGCACCACGGAGCTGGGGATTCCCATCCTCATCGAGCGCCCGGCCCACTCAGCCCAAAACCACTAAGCCACAATGAACTTCACCCTTCCTTCCAACGTTCCGGTTGACCAGTCACCGGACCAAGCCCGAGACATTCTCAACATGGTCATGACCAGCGATGTCAACGACTACTACATCGCCATAGGCACTCGCCCGTTCACTCGCCGCCAGGGCTTTTTCTCGGAGGTAAGGGAAGCCCCCATCATCGACCAGGATAAGATGGATGCCATTTTATCCTTCCTTCTTAAAGGCAGCCTGGACAATGCGAAGGCTGCCATTGCCAACAAGGAAGCATTTCACTTTTCGGGAACGCTGTCCTCCACTCTGGATGGCATCAACCGCGAGTGCCGCTACCGGGCTATTCTGGTCAACACGCTCACCGGGCCGGAGCTGACGGTCCGAGTCCTGGACCGCAACCTGCTGGCGCTGGACCAAATCGGGCTCCAATCCTCCCATTACGAGCAGCTCGTAGCCACCCTTCAGCGCAAAGGCCTGATCCTGGTCACGGGGCCCACCGGGGCCGGCAAGTCCACCACTCTTGCCGCCATGATCCAGTGCATCATCGACTCAAAGCAGAGCCGCGTCGTGACGCTGGAGGATCCTATCGAGTTCATCTACAAGGCGTCTGTCCGCGAGAATTACACCGCCTACTCCATGGTTTCGCAGCGGACCGTGGGCGTTGACACCGCCACGGTTGAGGCTGGAATCAAAGACGCTTTGAGGCAGAAACCCGATTTAATCATGATCGGCGAAATACGCGGCGACGAAACGATGAAGGCCGTCCTCCAGAACGTCGAAACCGGCCACCTTATGATTGGCACGATGCACGCGGCGACCGTGTATCAAGCTCTGAACCGGCTCATGCACTGCGGCATGGACGCCAACGTGATCCGGCAGACATTGGGGAACAACCTGCTCTGCGTGATTGCGCAAGACCTGCTGCCCACAGCAGACTCCACCGAAGAGGAGCCCCATCGAGTCCTTTGCTATGAGGCGCTGTTCTGCCCTGATCGCAAATCCAACACCAAATTCAGACAAACTTTCTACGGTTCGGACACGCTGACGATGGAGAAGGTGGCTGAACTCATTGAGGAGGGGCACGGCACCACGTGGAACAAGTGCCTGGAAACCCTGATCGAAAACGGGAAGCTCAACCCGGAAGCCGTGATGGACAAACAGTAGAACCGGACAAGTGAACAAGAACGCCAGCAAACCGCCAGCCTATCGCTGGAGCTACGTAAAGGAAAAGCTGCTCAATGGCGTCACCTACGCGCCGGGCAACCCCTTTCAGTACCGCTACCAGCTCAGGCTTAAGGTTACCTCCAACTCCCTGATTTATACCTTTTGGGATTTCAACAAGTGCGTTCATGCGGGCGTGATAAACGGCGTGGAGTCGAGCCTCTGGGAGCAATTTGACGGCGAAGTTCACCGTCGCGGCATGTTTGAGATTCCATGCGTGAGCGTCTGCGCCTCCATCTGGAGCGAAATGCCCATTCTCCTGCGGCCGGATGCCAATGCGTCCGTCCCACTGGATATTGTGAACAAAGGCTTGAGGGAACAGCCGGACAAAATACGCCGCGATCTGCAGGTCAACGGCCTTTATGGGTTCACCGCCATGCCATGCGACAGTTCCAAAATCTTCATTTTCGGCGTGCCGCTGGGGTACGCGCTCAAAGGTGCGCTGGCCAAGCTGCCCAAAGAATGGGCCAAGGCAAGCTGGTATGGCCCCACCGCCATTCCCCCGCTGCAACGGGAAGGAACCATCTACCACACAATCCTTTTGAAGCAGGCCGCCCTTAGCATGCTCGTGCAGGACGGCAAACTCCGCTTCCTTCAACAGGATCGCGCGCTGATTGAGGATCAGCCTATTTCACAGGGATCGCTCGCTCGGTTAAAGAGCGTTTATGCGTATTTTTCGCCAGGGCAGATCAAGCACCTGCTTCATCCGGTGGACGTCAAGATGGCCTGGGTCAGCACACTGAAGACCTGCATCCAGGGCATGGGCATCGCTTCGGATGTTCAAATAGCCGGGCCGAGCAAGTTCAAAGTACCCGGGATTCCGGACAACACCCTCGTGCAGGACATGTTCCCAACTGGACTTCCATGGTCATGACAAAGCCAATCAACAACCTTACGCCCGCCGAGCAGTTCAAAGCGCTGCGCGCCCAGATCCCCGTGATCGAGATGGCCGAATGCGCGACGGAGGAGCTGATCGAGCCCTACCCGACCGACGGGCTGAAGTGGATCGGGGCCAGCCGGCTTGCCCTGCTCATTTTCTCCCTATTTGCCATCGTCACCATCGGGCTGGCGGCCGCCGCCTTCGGACGGCTCAAGCTGGCCCAGAGCCGCATTGGGAACCAAAGCCCCCAGCTCATCATCGCGGCCGCGCAACATTCCCAAGCTCTGAAGGATCCGGCCTTTAAAAGGTACTTCAACCACAATCCGCCGCTGATGGCCATGACGGAGCCGGCGCTTCGCAACTGCGTCCAGTGGTCCATTGAGCGGGGCCCCATCATCACGGTGACCTACGTCTTGCAGGATGGAGCCGATCCGCTGGATACGTTGACCACCCTGGACAAGGGCATGGCTTCCGCAGCTTATGTCCGGCTGGATCAGAAGGATGCTTCCAACAATCAACACATCGTTACTTATGGGCCTAAGTAAGCTAGATAACTTCATCTTGTTCCACCTGTTCAGGGTGCCAGCCTCCATCGCAATAGCGGGAGTGGGGGGCTTGCTCTGTGCGTCCCAAGTTACGAAGCAAGCGGGCGCTTACCAGCAACTGGCCAACGCCAAGCAATCCATCGACCAGGCCAGCCTGGACGCCTACGGGCACTTGCTTTGCCAGAACATGTCCCTGGACGATGTTCTCAAGGTCCACGGCATGGGAGCCAAGACCATTTCCACGGAACCGCTGCAGATTGAAACGGATCTGCATACCTTTCAGATGATCGAAAAACTCGGGATATTCTTCAAGGAGGCAAGCTTCGCCAGCAACAAGGTCACGGCCACCATCAATTATCCACCAAAAATCAAGTAAGCCTATTATGACATCTTACGAACGAAAACAATTTCTTGAGCTGGTGCAACAGTTCCGGCTGGCTACCGAAGCCAACCGCGAAGCTTTGGCCTCCAGGTATGCCTCTCTCACCCAGCAGCAAGCCGGCCAAGGGGCACCATTGCAGTCCGTTCTGGGCTTTTGCATGGAAGAAGCGGGCAACAAGGAAAGGGCCGAGTCCATCTTCAATTACGTCCTTTCGCGCAATAACATCACGTATTGGCCGATTCCAACGGTGGATGCCGCCCTGCGCGGCAATCAGAAGCTCAAGCAGGTGGCCTTGAAGCACTCGCTGGTACCCATCAAGCTCACCAGGCACATGCTCCTGATCTGCGGCACCAACCCCTACAACACCGAGGGCATCGTGGAGATCTACAAGGCTTTGGAGAAAAACCCCTATCCAGTGTTTGTCCTGAGCGAACCGGCCAACATCGCCCGAGCCGTCGCCCAATTTGACCGCCCGGGCGGCGAGGCACTTCCCTCCCCCGTTGCGGCGGCCACCAACTTGGCAGGACTGCAGCAGGACATTCCGCCGCAGCTCCTCAGCGACGTGCTTAAGATCATTGCGGAGCACCGCGGCATCGAGCAAGCCAAGCTGGCCAAGGATAAGATTGAGGAGGACGAGTTCATGGCCGCGCTCGCTTTCAAGGAAGGCGCTCCCCTGATCGAGAGCGGCGACCTGACCAGCGAAGTGGTTTCCCTGTGCCAGCAAGCTTCCAGAGAGTTGGACCCCAGGGGCATGGCAGAGTACAAGTTCGTTCCCGTCGCCAGCCGAGGGCAGACGCTGCTGGCCATCAGCAGCTGTCCGTGGGACCCAATGATGGTCGAGGTCATTTCCGGCTACTTTCCCCATTGCTCCCACGTTCGCTTTGCCATCGCCAGCCCTCACACGCTGAACCTGCTGCTGGGAAAATTGCAGGGCGACGCTCCTGTGGCCGTGGCTGGCTACACCCCGGCCAAGCCGACGGCTCCGCCTCGCCCGTTAGTGGCGCCCATGCCGCCCGCGATGACGGCAGCCGCTCCCAAGACGCCCACGCCGCCCCCCGCGGCGCCCGCTCCGGCAGCGCCGCCGGCCATGAGCGCTTCAGCCGCGCCGCCAGCGCCAAAATATCCCCAGCCGGCGCCGCCAGCGCGGCAGCCTGAGCCGCATAGGCCGGCAGCGCTCGAGGTACCCGCCATTCAAGGGAGCGGACCGCTAACACAAGAGGAAGTTATCTATTTGGTGAACTTAGTAGTTCAGGAAGCAAATAAGATAATAGCCCGCAAGCGTCTGACAAAATCCTAGAATAGAGTATGTCTGAGACCTTCCAGCTAACGACCAAGGAGGAGCTTTACAACGTGCTTAACCAGCTCGTGGCGATGCGCGTCAGCGACATCTACGTCACGGCCAACAAACCGCTGGAATTCAAGCAGGTTGACGATGTGCACCGCAGCACCGCTATTGCGCCCGGTGAGGAACTCCTCATCGAGTTCATCAACAGCGTGGGCGACGCCAAAATCGAGGGGCTTTTGTCGGATATCTCCAAGCATCCATCCGGCCAGATTGATGGCGCCATCTCCATGCCCGGGGCGGAAGGAAGCGCTACCCAGCGGTTTCGCTACAATTTTTTCCGGGTACTTGATTACGACACCAAGCGTCAGACGGTCAAAATAGCGCTACGGCCGCTCAGCGACAAAATCCCCACGCCCGCCGAACTGGGGATACCGTCCGATCTTGTCAAAAGAGTTGTAGGGCTTGACCAAGGGCTGATACTCGTTTGCGGCAAAACCGGCGCTGGCAAATCCACTTCCCTGGCTTCTCTTATCCAGTGCCGCTCCGATGAGAAGAAGGAACACCTTGTCACGCTGGAGCAGCCAGTCGAGTACCTTTTTCGCAACGATAACTCAAGCATCAGTCAACGAGAAGTGGGCATAAGCACAGACAGCTTTGCCTCGGGTTTGCGCGCGGCTCTCCGGCAGAGCCCCAACGTAATTTTGATCGGGGAAATCCGCGACCGTGAGACCGCTGAAATTGCGCTCAGCGCGGCCGAGTCCGGGCACATTGTTTTTGGAACGCTTCACACTTCAAACGCCGCCCACAGCATTGAGCGTTTCGTGCACATTTTCCCAACGAATGCCCAGGATTCTGTTTGGAACGTCTTGAGCAACGCGCTCCAGGTCATCATTTGCCAGACATTGGTCAAAGACACCGAAGGGCACCGAATTGCTGCCAGGGAAATCCTCATCACCGAGGTTGGGATTGCCGCTTACATCAAGAAGAAGGATTTGCCCGGAATCCAACGGGGCATTGAAGCAGGAAAAGACAGAGGAATGGTTACCTGGGAAAGAGCCGCCAATGAATTATCACGGCAAGGGCTCATTAAAGACGAAATCAAGGAGAAGATCATTGCACTCGGAAACTGAATTATGATTCGTGACATTACCAAAGTCCTGTTCTTCGAGGCGTTTCGTCCGCGCAACGACGACCCTCAAACTCATTTCAGCAAGAAGGTTGGGAAAAAGCCTTTCATGGTGGCCGTTCTCGGGCACCAGCAAATCAAGTACGCCAAGGCCCGCATGCGGAGAGGCATTTTGGAACTCTCCAAGCCGGTCTCGGCGTTCGTGGACAATTTCCAGAACGCTGAACAGGATTCGGCCTGGGCCGTGGACATGAACACCGAGGCGGGCGATGTCCGCAAGCTGCTCATCGGCGTCAACTGCATGTTTTCCAACCTCAAGATCTACCCGAAGGACGCCGTGCTCAAGGACATTGAAAAGGCGCTGAAAACCAAGCCTGAGGAGGAGGTGGGAAAATCCTACGAGAGGCAGACCCAGTACTTTCTCACCCAGGCCGGTGACCATATTACCCTCAACGGCGTTGAGCGCGAAAAACTCGTCCGGCCGGCGGAAAAATTCCAGCGCTGGGGTTTCGATATTGTCGGAGTGTTTCATTATCCCACCTCCATTCTCGCCCGTTTGTCGAGCCTGCCGCTCAACTGGACGGAACCAGGGCTGATCGTTTATTACGCTCAGCGTCTGATCTTCTTCATGGGATGGACCAACAACGAGGTAGTCACCCTGCGCAGCAAACTTTTTGCGGAGGCCACGCGCAACCCTACTGGGCAGAAGCCGCTGCTCAACTCCATCCAGCGGGAGATTGACACCACGCTCAACATCATTGGCAACAAGGCGCCCGACACCAAGATCAATATCTACACCTTCTACGACAAGCAGGAGAGCACCGTTGCCGGCTTGGAGGGACTGTACAAGGACAGCCAGCAAATCGTCTGGCCGCAGGATGTTTTCGAGAGCCCCATCAACCCGTATCCCGAGCCGGACCTGGCAATCATTAACGAAGCATTGGCATAAGTATGAAGACATTCACGAAAAAGCTTCCGCTCATCACCGATCTGCAGCCAGAGCCGCAGGATGTGGTGCTGCGGCTGCCGCCCTGGATGAAGTACCTCTTTATCCTCCTCTACATCGTGACTCTGTCAGGGATGGCGCTTCTCCTGCGCGAGAGCATTGATGAATTCAAGCTTTACCAGGACCGCGTGCAGGCCGAGCATATCATTGCGGACACGACCCGCCAGATCAACGCGCTCCAGGCCCGGCTGACCGAAGATCAAGCCATCCAAAAGGACTATGACAACTATAAGCTCCGGCAGAAACAGAATGCCCGTCCCGGAGTGATCCTCAATTGGATACCCTCCTTGATCACGAAACTGGAGCGCGCCCACACGATCACCGTTGAGCAAAAAGGCGATGTCACGGAAGTCAGAATAGCTTTGGAAAAGCCCATTGCGGAAAACACCAGCCGCATGACCAACGCGCCTCCAGGATTTACCTTGGTTTCATCCCTTGAAGAAACCCCGCAATACAGCGAACTGCCCCAGGGGCAGAAAGCCAACCCCAACAACGAGTTCACCGCCCTGGTCCTGCAACTTAAGAAGCAATGAATACGAATATCCGAGCACAAATTGCGGCGATCTCAGGGATCCTGCTTCTGGCCTCGATCACCGTGGCGCCCTGGATGGTGGAATCGCACTGGCTTAAACCCCAGGAGGTGAAGTGGCATGCCATCATCAAGCACAAAGACGAACTGGTGGCAACCATGCTGGCCTTGGATAAAGCCGCCATGGCCTACCAGAACATTCCGGAGAAAAAGGAGGCCAACCAGTCCTTCCAGCACAACCGAGAATCCACTTCACTGGACAACATCCAGAGTTACGTTGGCAGCAACCCGAAGTACATGGTCTCCAATTTCAAGACTTCCCTGGCCCAGGACAGCAAAAGCGGCAAAATCAGCTTCACAGCCTCCTTCAATGATTTAGGCCGGCTGTTCACCGATGTTTGGAACAACTACCAGTTCCTGGCGCTTAACTCCATGATTATGAAGCCGAACCCTAACCGCTCCGAGGGGGAGATCATGGTATCCGCATCGGTAGCATTACCTTGACCCATGAAACTCATCTTCAAAACCATGATCTGCATGGCGGTGGCCGGAGCGGCGGTCGCGCAGGCCCAGGTGCCGGTCCCGAAGCATCCTCTCGGCGCGGCGGCGCCAGCCACCAACCAGGTTAACCCGATCCTGGACGGCGTCTACTTGAAGACCGAGTGGCGCGCCGTAAAAAATCCATTCCAAATTGAGGAGACCGAAAGCGCGTCGGGAGCTCCCGAACGCACCGAGCAACTGGAGATTGTGGGCCTGTCCAGGATGCCGAATGAAAAGGGCATTACACGCACGTACGCTTTCGTCACCAAAACGGTTTACGTCCGCCCCGATAATCCGGAGAATCCGCCGAGCGGCCCGGCGTCGGCTGCTCCTTCTGAGGAAGTCCACGTTCTGCAGGCATTTCCTGAGATTCTAAATGAAAGCACGACGCCAACGGAAGACCAGGCGGAAAATTCCTCCATCACTTTGCTGAATTCACAGCTGTGGTTCCTTGGCGCGGTCGAGATCAGCAACAAGATGAACGCTGTTTTTTGGCCTGCCAGCACCTACCCAGTCCATGAAGAAAGCCTGCAGCTCTATGAACTGACCGATCCCATTCTCAAGGACCTGACCATCAAGGAGACTCAGCGAGGCGAGAAAATCGGGGGCGAAAAAGACGCTAATTATCTTGCCCGCCTAAAGAAAGCCAAGGCTCTCCATGAGGCTAAAAGGAACATGGCCGCTCCAGGCAAAATGGGTCCATCACCTATGCATGGCAAGCCCCCGGGCACAGGGCCCGCTGGCGGCGGGGCCACGCCCGGCATGACGCCCAGAACAGGAAACGTGGCCAACGACGTCAGGAAGACGCTTCAAGGGCCTTAGGCAAGTTGGGCAAATTACGGCCGAACAACAAACAAAGTGGAAGAGATATACTTCAACATATCCGGGGACATGCACTTTGAACGAGTGCAGTACGGCATTCCTGAACGTTACGAAGACAACCAGCGGTGCATTGAAGCCATTGTCCAGGCGACGTGCTCAGATCCTGCTTGTGGCGGCCTCATTCTGACGGGAGACAACTTCAACAAGAAGTCGCTCCTGCCAAAGCACCAGATTCTCTTCAAGGAGATATACACGAGGCTGCAAGCGGCCGGCAAACAGCTCTGGGCCATTGACGGCAACCATGATGGAAGCGACGCCAGCTGGCTGGACACCATCGCGCCAGGAATCAATGCCAATAACCGGGTTCTTCAGCTGGGCAACCTCAAGGCAGCGTTCTTTTCCTTCCAAGACCGTGCCAGCCTTTACGAACGGATCAAGCAAGTATCCAGCGAGGTGCAGGTGCTGGTGCTGCACGGAAAGCTGCTGGACATGCTCACATGGGCCAAGTCCCAAAAAGAGCCCGATTACGATTTTGGCGCCCAGGATATCCGCGAATCCGGCCTCCGTCACGGCACCGTTCTCATGGGTGATATTCATACCTACAGCGACTTCTATGATCCGGTGGGAGACAACTGGTTCATTTACGCCGGATCCACGGAAATGAGCGAAATCAGCGAGGGAAACATCGTCAGCCAAAGGTTTGGGGACCACTATGATACCGTCAAAAAGTACATTCGGTTTTTCCCTGGGCGCCCGCACGGAGAAAACTGGGAGACCATTGCTCTGCCCAACCGCCCGTTTCTCAAGCGAGTGATCTTCACTGCGGAAGACATCACCCATGTCATCGCCACGCTGGATCGATGGGTTCACGATCATCCGAAGGGGATGCTTTCGGTCCACTATCCATATTCACTCCGCGACGTTCTGCAGCCCTACCTCTCATCATGGAAGGCCAGCCTGCTGTCGCTTTCGGATGTCCCTCTTTCCGCCAGCATGGCCAAGCCCCTCCAGGAAATGAAGGAAATAGACATCCTGACGATCGCCGAAAAGGAACTCAACCCGGATCAGATCGAAATACTCAAAGTGGTGCTGACCAACCCGCACTTTGACGAGGAACTGAAGCGGATGCTCTCCCCCACCCAGCCGACCACATGAAGCTCAAAACCCTAACTTTGGACCATTGGTGCCAGCACACGCACTTGCGGATTGAGTTTCCTGATACTGCCTTAGTGCGAATCAGCGGCCCAAACAACGTGGGCAAAAGCAACCTGATCAAAGCCGTCGGACGCGTTTTGGCCCAGGGACGCAGCGACTATGGAGACGCCGGGGACATTCAGTACGGCTCGAAGCAGGCGGAAATCCGCCTTGAAGCGGAGACCAGCGAAGGCCACCCATTTGCCATCGAACGGGTCATTCGCGAGAAGCAATCCAAGGTCAGCCTCGCCCTCGGCGGATCAGAGATACCATTGACGTCGTCCGATGAAGTTGAAGCCAAGCTGACAGAGTGGTTTGGCCGCCAGGATACGTTGCTGTCGCTGTTCATCGCCTGCCAGGGAAAAATATCCAGCCTCCTGAAAACGGGCGGCAAACAGCGCCTGGTTGATTTCATTGAAATTTGCGGCTTTAAGAGCTTCCTTCAGATGCAGCAGAACCTGAACAAGTTCATTAAGGTTTATCCTGTTATTCAGGACCCGGGATTGGTCATGGCCGATGTTCAAGCCAGGCTGACCGGGGCCCAAGCCCAGGCCGTGGAAAAGCAGGCCGCAGTCACCGCACTGCCGCCGCTGGGAGAAGTTCGCGCCGCGGCCGAAGCCCTCCAAGCAGAAAAAACTCTGCGCGCTCAACAGCAAAAAGACGTGGCTTCCAAAAGGGAGGAACTGAAAGGAAAGGAAGCTGTTGCATCCAAGCCCTTGCCGGACCTGCGCCAGCTGGAAAAGGGTATCCAAGCTCAGGAAGAATCCTCCAGGGTCCATCGAATTTGCCTGCAATATCAGAATCTCCAGCAGGCCCAAGGCACCTATAACGCAGTTTTGGAGCAGTTTAATGGACTGCAAGCGGATCCAACCGATTACGCCTTCCAGATTCAGGGCATCAGCGAATCCTTGCAGAAGGATCTGGTGGCGAAAAACGACATCGAAAAAGCAGAGAACGATCTTAAAGCAAAAAAGAAAGCTCTCCAGGCGCTGAACGATCGCATTGGCCAAATGCAAGGACTGCTCAAGGCTCTCAAGTACAGCCAAACCTGGCACCAGCACGCCATTTCGGAGCTTCAACCGGGACTTGTGCTCTTGGCCAAACGGAACGCGGCTGCGGACGCTAAGAACGGGGCTGAAGCCAGGCTGAAGGCTTTGCAAGCCGTGCCACAGCCCACGGCCGAAGTGCTTAAAGCTTGCCAAGCCACCGAAGAAAAACTGCAGGAACTGCAACAGCTCCAGAAGCATGCTCAAGGCGCCCATGATGCCTGCCCGCTTTGCCAAAAAACCTGGAACGCCGCCGAGATAGCAAATCGGGTCAAAGAGCTGGAAGCTGAAGTTCAGGAAAGCGCCAAACAGGTCAGCCAGTCAAGAACAGCCCAAAAAACCTACAATGCATGGCTGCAGGCCCAGAAGGAAATGGCTCCGGCCTCCGAAGAGGTCTTGCGCGCCACCCGGCTGCTGACCGAGGCCCAGCTCAAAGTGGACCAGCAAATCAAGGCGTGGGCCGTGCCAGCCGCGGAGCTGGAAATGCTGCCAACCATCACCGCCGAATACACCAAGGTTCACGAAGCGCTAAATCCGCCAACCGCGGAAGCCGCGGCACTGAGCCAGGAAGCGGAGAGGCTCGGAACCGCTGTACAAAACAGGGAAGGCGAGAAAGCGCCGATTCAGTCCCGCATCGAAACGGCCAACAAGCGCATGCGTGAGGTGCTGGGCAAGCAAACAAAAGCCCAGGAAATAAACAATCGCCGCGCGGCTCTGCAGGAAAAGGTGGAACACCAGCGCACCAGCCTTGACGATTTGAGAAAAAGCATCACGGTCCCGCCGCCAGCCGAGCTGGATTTCAAAAAAGATTACACCACCATTGTTGCGGAAGACCTGCAGAAGGTGGAAGAGCTGCGGCAAGGATTCAGCCAGGCCAGCAGCGAGTGGGCGGGCCGATCTGAAAAAGGGAGGGCCATTGAGTCGCTCCGCCAGGAGATTGCCGGCCTTGAGCGTGTTCTGAACACGGAACCGTGGAGCCAGGCCAAAGAAGATCAACTGGCCACCGCATCCGGCCGGATGCTCATGCACCAGCAACTGGGAGCCGAGCTTACCTATATTCAGGGTCAGGTGAAGGAACTCGAAAAACAACTGGGCGGGCTCGCCAAGCAAAAGGCTGCCTGCGATCTCCAGACGAAGAAGCTGGCTGACCTGCAGGCCGTCAGCGCGTTTTTGTCCTACGATAACGGGCCGCAAAAGTTCCTGCAGGAGTTTTTCCGCGGCACAATCCAGCAAACGAATCTGCTCATCAGCGAGATGGGCCTGCCGGTCACGCTCCAGATGGGGGAAGCCCTGGAGATCATGGTGCAAGATTCCCAAAAGCGCATCAGTTCATCGCTGGCGCTGGGTGGCGGTTACGCCAACCTCATTGGGATCGCTTTCCGCATCGCCCTGCAGAAGGCAGTCTTGCCACGGGTCAATACCGTCGTACTCGACGAACCCTCGACCCACATTGATGAAAGCAATATAGAGTTGCTGATTGCCTTCTTCGAAAAGCTCAAGGAGAACCTGCACACATACGGGATTTCCCAGTGCATCATCATTGACCACCATCCTGCCTGGAGGAATTCATCCGTTGGCATTATCCAAATCAACGGGAACGGGAGCGTTAACGGGAATGGGGAACTGCCGGGCCTGGTCTAATCGCCAGCAAAGGGCGCCCACCTAAACAGAACCGTTTCCGCCATCTTATTGAAAGTGGAAGGGCGCTCCTGATGCCGCCCGCGAAAGACTCCCGGAATATAGCGGTCCAGAAGCAGGTCCAGCTGGAACTGGAATGGATTCTTGCTCATCCAATCGATCCACTGGCTGGTTTGCGCATCTTCCGATGAAGCGCGGAAACGCGACAGGTAATGGCCCCCATTGAGTTCCGAGCTGTCTGGATCAGTAAAGCTGCCAATCTCCCGCACGATTTCATCCACGGCCTCTTGCTCCAGAGTTGAAAATCGCCGGTCAGCATAGATCTCGCGCACCGCCTCGAACGCTTCAGCCTTGTCGGCCAGAGTCTTCATCCGGCAGGACACATCCGGCGCGGGATAGTTCACGCCGTAGTTGCGATCCATATAAAGGGCCTCTCCCAGCATGTTGACCAGCGGCTCGAAGTTAAAACCCGTGTCGGTGACGCAGTACTTTCCAAAGAAGTCGTCAACCCCCTTTTGATCTTTACCGGGAGGGATGATGGCCACAAAAACCATGGCTCCCGCGCCTCGCAGGCACTCGCAAAGCTTCAGCAGCGCGTCCGTCACCTTCGGATTACGCCAGCTATCCTTATCAAAGACAACCCCCACCAAACGCCGGCGGCCGTCCTTGGCAAACGTGTACGCGCTCAACTCCGGCGCCAGTTTCCAAGCCCCGTCCGGCTGTTTTTTGCCCCACATCCAGACCCCTGGTATGCCCACGACATCCATAGGGGTTCCCAGGAGAAGCGGCAGCATGGAAAGGCACATGGCCTTCTTCTCCCCTTCCGTGATCCAAAGCGTGTAATCAACCTCCTTCCGCACCCTGGCGTAAAATTCATCCGACCAAAGGTTGACGATCTTTCCGGCCAGTAGAAGCTCGTTCTGCTCTGTTCCAAAAGGAGTGACGTACTTCATTTTGATCTCCGGAGGGACGCAGGCCGGCTTGATCCGGCGGTAGCTTTTCATGGAAAAAGGCTGATAAGGAAACGTCAGGGCCGGGCGGTCCGCCATCAACCGGTGCAGCCGGGATGGCTGGATGGCCCCATGTCCGGTGAAAGTGTCCAGGATCTTGCCCACGGACCGCTCGGTATAGGCGCCGGATCTGGCCGAAACCAGCGACAAAGGGGCGCTGGCCTGCAAATCCTCGAAGTTCTTGAGCGAGTTGCACACGCCGTAGCTGTTGGGCACGTAGAAGGCAGGGCTTCGATCGTCCTGAAACAGTTTGATGGCGGCCTCCATCCCCGCACGCAGCTTCCCCTCCGGGCCGAGGCAGATGTACGCCACTCCGATGGAAGTGGTATAGGTAAACTCACGGTAGTTCAACCACGCCTGCTTCTCGTGGTTGTAAATCCGGTACTCGCGGTGCGCTCGGACACCCCTGGGCAGGTCCGTAAAGCCTGCCTTGGGGCTGAAGTCTAATGTCATAGTTTCCACTGATACCATTATAGCAAGCCGATAGACGAACTGCCCACAAAAAAACCAAGCCGGTTATATTGAAGTAGCATTTCAACGCCCTATAATGGATTGGCGTTTATGCACGAAATGGACAAGCGAACCCCCTTTTCCCATGAGCTGTTGGCCTTGCTGGACAAGTTCACCAGGGAGATGGACCTCAACTTCGACGAGAAGGTCCCGAACCTTTTTGACTTTGTTTCCCAGAACGCGGTAAAGGTCTGGGATGAGCAGGTTTTGCTGGAGGAGGATCTGACGGCTTACATCGCCGAGGCGACCGAGCTGCCCATCTGCACCAATCGCAACCTGCAGCCGAACAAGGCCAGCCTCGACAAGGCAGCCGCCCTGGGCATCACGACCGTGGTCTGGGAGCACGTGCCCATCTTGGACATGGGTCCTGGAATGATCCTGGTTCATTACGATCCCTACGTACCCATTCCCGCCTGCTTCCACACCCAGACCGTCCAGGTCGTAATTGGCACCCTAAGCACCTACCGGCGCATCAGGGACGCCTTCAACGAGCGTTACACCGCCCCCGACCGGGAACCGTTCACGATCCCGCAGGAGCCACTGCCCCAGTCGCCCTCGGATTGGGCCGCCTGGCAGATTCAATACAACCCCATGGACGACCAGGGGAGAGGGATATTGGAGGAAATCAGGCAAACCGACAGCTTTGAGAAAGCGCCCCTGGAATGGGAATATTGGTACCAGAACAAGCTCAAAAAGCAAAACTGCGTTTCCCTCAGCATCCTGGAGCCGCAACCGGATTCCAAGCTGGTCTCGCCGCTCACGCTGAAGTCCATTGAAGCCGCCATCCTTTTCGAAAGCTCCCGGCTGATGCAGCTAGGCCACGTCCTCAACTGGAGCAACTACAACAGTGTGGAGGCCGTCGTGGAGCAATGCGGTCGTGAAGGCAAAATCGTGCAGGTCATGACCCTGGTTGCCCAGGATTATGCCAAATATCTGGAAGACCAAATCAACCGGCAGATCAACCTCAGCGCCTATATCTCGAAAGACGACATCGCTGACGAAATCGCGGTGGACGAAATCGACCCGAACCAGTTTACCGAGGAGCAGCCTCTGGATAAGGACGATTCCCGGATCAAGACGATGGCAGAACTGATCATCTTCAGCGCTTACAAACGAGGGGCATCCGACATCCTAATAGAGCCGCAGGCCAATGACTACCGAGTACGCTTCACCATCGACGGCATCAACACGGTGTTCCACGCAGCCATACCCAAAAACTACGGCAGCAGCATCGTTGCCCACCTCAAGGTAAGAGCTTCGATGAACATCACGGAACGGCGCCTGCCACAGGACGGCAAGATTACGCTTCAAATCAAAGGCAAGCCAGTCGAAATGCGCGCGGCCACCATGCCCGTCCGGGACAGCACGCTGGTTCAGGAAGAGAAGATCACCCTTCGACTGCTGAGCGCGACCGTCACTTTCCCCAATCTGGACAAGATCGGCATGCGGCCAGAGCACCTCCAGCTCATCCGCAAGGCCCTCACCATGGACAACGGCATCATCATTGTCACAGGGCCCACCGGTTCGGGCAAAACCACCACGCTGTACGCCGCCATCCAGGAGCTGGACCGCGAACGCCTTAATGTGATGTCCCTGGAGGATCCTATTGAAAGCTACATCACCGGCATCACCCAGACCCAGATCAATGAGCAGATAGGCTTAGATTTCGCATACGGGCTGCGCGCTATCCTCCGGCAGGCCCCCAACGTGATTTTGGTGGGCGAGGTGCGGGATGAGGAAGTAAGTTTAATCGCGGTGCAGGCGGCCAACACCGGCCATCTAGTATTGACTACTCTGCACACCAACTCCGCCTTGGGCACGTTCTCCCGGCTGCAGGCCCTTGGCACCGAAACGCATCATATCGCCGACGCCGTCCGCCTGGTGATGGCCCAACGCCTCATCCCCAAGCTTTGCCCGGTCTGCCGCAAGAGCCGCCGGGCGACAGACGCGGAGAAAGTCCGGATCGAAAAGCTTTCGGGGATCAGGCTCAAGGACCATATCTACCACGCCAACATGGCAGGATGTCGCAACTGCTACAAGGGGTACGTCGGCAGGCGCGTGCTCACGGAAGTGATCCCGGTGGACGCGGCCATACGCGAGATGCTTCTTCACTCCCAGCAGGTCATTCCTGCGGCGGAAATCGCCAGGCACGCAGCGGAGAACTTCAAGTACGCTCCGTTGTTGACTCAAGCCGTCGACCTGGTCAACGAAGGGCAGGCCGATCTGAAGGACGCACAGCGACTTCTACTGGATTTTGGAGACTGAGTGCGACCAGGCAAGAACGCTATAGAATAGGAAGTATTAAATTATCATGAAAAAACTGATCTTAGCTGTGATGGCGTTGGGACTGCAGGCGGCTGTGGCCCAGCAACCGACGGGGTTCAGCCTGAACGATGCCTTCAAGCAAGCCACCGAGGTGCCGGCTCCCGGCCTCAATAAGCGAGATGCCGAAACCGGAGTGCCATTCACCACGGACACGCAAGTGCGCGTGCTCAGCCTTTTTGCTCCTCAAACCAACAGCGATATCATCAGCAAAGATGCCTCAAAGCCGCAGGACGACACTTACCTGACGGTGGAAAACGTACCTCTGCGCGCCATCTTCCACCTGCTGGCGTTGCGCTCCGGCTTGAACTACCTGGAGCCTGATACGGACATGGCCAGCATCGACGAGAACATTACCCTGGAAATGAAGCAGCCCAAGCCCCAGGACCTCATGAAATGGCTGCTCAAGCATAAAAACCTGGAGCTCTATGATGGGCACACTGGCATCTACACCATTCGCGCCCACACCAACCAGCTCAGCTACTATCGTTTTAAGCTGACCGACAACTTCATTGATCGTTTCAAGGGCAGCGCGCAATCCTCTGGCGGCGGCGCCAGCATGACTTCCTCCATGGGCGGCTACGGCGGCATGGGCGGCGGCGGAGGAGGAAATGCCGTTTCGGCCAACACCACGTTCACCATTGAAAACGGCGGGAAATACGGGGATATCGAAGGGTTGATGGAAAAGGTGGCCAACGTGGGGGACGACAAGGGCTGCAAGGCCTACTACTTTCCCGACAAGCAGTACATCCTCCTCTACGGCACCGAGTCCGCCTCTGAGCGGGTCGCCAGCTACCTTGAAATCGTCAACATGAAGAACCCGAACATCCGGATCGATGTCCGGGTCTACGCGACTGGGAACAACCCCCAGAGCGCGCTGGGCGTGGATTGGTCCAGCCTGATGCAGCCGGGGATCACGTTCGGCATCCAGCCTCCCGGCACCACCATTGGCAGCGCCCTCAGCCAGAGCTCATCCGGCACCAATTCCAGCATGTATCCGTCCTACAACAACCTGAGCTCCATAGTCAAGTCCTTTGGCAACCCCATGAGCACGGTCGTCATGCAGAACAACCTCAACGCCACGCTGAACTTTTTCGTCAACGACACCAAGGCCGAGACCATCACGGAGCCGTCCGCCATCACGGCCAACGGCCGCGAAGTCGCCTTCGGGGCCACGCAGCAAATACCGTACATCTCCGGCAGCGACGTCGCCGGCAGCAGCTATGGGAGCACCGCAAGCACCGGGTACGACAACACCGCCTTCATCAACGTTGGGTCAACAATAAATTTACTGCCGCGCATACAGGACGGAAACCGGCTCAAGCTGGGCACCGCGATCAGCATCAGCCAGCTGGACTCCATGGAAACCATTTCCTCGGGCACCTCAGGCTCCGGCCCGCGCCAAGTGCCTGAAACGTCCGGGCGGGCCTACAACGGGGAGTTCACGATCAACAGCGGCGACACCGTGGTCATCGCCGGAATGAAGACGCACACTGTCAGCAAGAGCCTGAACAAGGTGCCGCTTTTGGGCGATATTCCCGGGCTGGGCAAGCTCTTCCGCAACTCCAGCGACAGCAAGCAGAACAACTACTTGACCATCTTTATTACCGCCACCATCCTTGACGGGGACAACAACCCGAAGATACCCGAAGGCAATCTCAGCACCAAGGATTCCATCCCCAACGATGAAGCTCCCTGGCTGACGGCCGAGCCTAACAGCCGCGACCTCATCAAGAAAGAGCTGCTCGTCGACCGGGCCTTGCTGAATGCGAAACGGGAGGCGCTCGATGTCCGCACGGAAGAGGTCAACCGCATCATCGCCATGCGCGTCAGGCAAGAAGAGCAAGTCCAGCAAGTCACCGATTCCCTGGGAGATAAGAACGAGCAGATCCAGAATTTGGAAAAGGAGCACAAGCAGCTTTCCAAGAGGCACGATCTTCCAGAGGGATCCATCGAAGCCATTCGCAAGGACATCGGCCTGCGTTTAAGCGCAGCCAAGGAAGAGCGGGGGCAAATACAGGTTCAGCTCAAGACGTGCTCGGATGAGCTGGCCAAGATTTTGGCGCAGGAGAAAGAGGCGACCGTCGCCAAGCAGAAGGCGGAGGATGAATTCAAGGACGCGCTTAAGAATGCCAGCAGCTCCACGCCAAATATGGCGGCGCCGGCTGTGGCGCCCACGCCTAACCCACCTAACCCAGCCCAGGACATGAACAAGCAGTTGGACAACAACAACCAGTTGCTGAAGGACCTTTGATTTATGATGCCCACGAATATACCCGACGAGACCGGAACTTCTCCGGAAGCGACACTTGAACCTGCTGCCGCAGCAGCGCCCCTGCCCGCGGCGCCGCCGCCTGCCGCCGAACCAGTCAAAAGCAAAGCCAGCATTTTGCCGCTGATCCTTGCCGCGGCCGGCCTTTTGCTGGCCCTGGGCGTCGGCGGGTACGCGTGCAGCCTGCATGGAGTGATGGCCAAACTCCAGCAGCAACTCAAGCAGGATGAATTCACGATTCAGGGCTTGTCCTCCTCACTTAAGACCGCCCAAGCCACCGCCAACAGCGCCCAGACCAATGCCTGCGCGCTGCAGGAACAGATCGGAACGCTCGATACCCGAGCGGAAAACAAATTCAAAGGCTATGACGATTATCTCACCAAGAACCTTCCCGCGGAGCTGAAAAAAATAACCGCGCTTGAAAACAGGATGACAGAGAACAGCAAGGCGCTCTCCTCCCAGGAGCAAGCTGATTTTGCCAAAGTCCAGGACCTTCAGCAAACTGTGCAATCCAATGGCGACCGCCTCGATACAGCCATCCTGGTGCTCAAGACTCAAAACGAAATCCTGCGGAAGATTCTTCCGCCCGACGAAGCCAAGAAGACCAAATGACTGAAACTGAGATAGATCCGCTGGACACTGAAAAGGTGCTGACAGAGGCTGATCAGCTGGTTGAATGCACGACCAGCGAGACGGCGCTCGACGCCTATTTTTCGATGCTGGGCAACTGTCCCAAGGTCGATCAAAAAACGCAGATCACCAAAGCTGCGGAGTATCATGCTGAAGTAAGGCTGTGCCAGGACATTTTGAACAAAATGCCTGGGAAAGTGACTTGCTTGCACAAAATTCTGGAGGAAATTGAAGGGGGCGAGCGGCTGGAGAATTTCGTCGTTTCGGACAAAGAGATACGCCGGCACGAATATTTTGAGGCGCTCTCCCAGGCCGAGGCCATTAAAAACCCCGATCTCAGCCGGTGGCGGATACGCCCTACGCTGCTGTTGACATGGACGCGCCAGATTTTGGAAGCATACCGCAACCTGCCCCAGCGTCCGATGATGTATAAAATCACGCCCATTGGCCATCAAGCAGCGGAGTCGCTCATCCGATGGGTGGCGGCAGTGGAGCGGCTGGAAGAGCTGTTGTTGCTGCCCATCAACGAGATCGCATTCTATTGCGAAGGCCTGCAAACCCACGCGGCCCAATCCGAGAAGATATTCTGCACTTTGGTTGAAGCCAACCTCAAGTTGGTGGTGGCCATGGCCAAGCGGTACCAAAACCGCGGGCTTGACATGAACGACCTGATCCAGGAAGGGAACTTGGGGCTTATGAAGGGGATCGAGCGCTATCAGGCACACAAAGGATTCAATGTCTCCACTTACGTTGTATGGTGGATACGCCAAAGCATCGCCAAAGCCCTGATGACCCAAGGATACGTCATCCGCTATCCGCCATCGGTCCACGAGCTCTTGCGCAAAGCCAACAAGCTAATGGAAGAGGCCAGGGGGAACGGGCAACCGGAACCGACCGTTCATGAAATGGCCAAGCAACTGAACACATCCCCCGAAAACGTCGATGCCGCCCTGCACATGTTCTCGGTTGTTTCGCTTAACCAGACCACGGGTGACGGCGATGAGACGCTGGAAAACGTCATTCCCAGCGCCGAGGGAATCACTTTTAGGGAGAGCGAGGAGCGTCGGGAGGCCCTTGAAATCCTCATGCAGTGCCTCAGTCCCAGCGAGCGCCGCGTCCTCAATTTGTGGCTGGGGCTTTCCAACGGCATTGGCCAGGCCATCAACGACATTTCCACGACTCTCAACATCAGCCGCGAAAAGGTCCGGCAGACACTGGTCAAGGCCAAGAAGAAGATGAAGAACCAGCATCGAGTTCAGGTCCAAAAGGTCAAGCTCCGCCACTGATCGGCCGCAAACCTCCCTCGGATATGGACTAACGTCCAAAAAGGACAAAACAACAAGGCTTCCAATCGCGCCGCAGATAGGGCCGCTTGGGGCAGAAACCAATCGAACAGACAAGTCTATGGCAGGAACAAGCAACCTCGCAGTTCAAAGATGCGTTGAAGCACTCAACCGGATGCCGGGAAAAGTGCATATCCGCTAAGATTGGGCCCACCCAGGCGCAAGAATCCTTTGACACAAACCGGCCAGACAAAGATTGGAAAATATCAACTCCTGACATTAACATCCCAAAACAACATGCAAAGAGCACTTTTCAAAGTTGACCCGCAAGTCGGATTTTGCCCCGGTGGAAACCTGGCTGTTCCCGGCGGCGACGAAATCATCCCATTCATCAACCAGCTGCCGCGTTACAACATCGAGATAGACAGCGCGGATTGGCACCCCGGCAACCACAAGAGCTTTGCCGGCTCGCATCCGGGCAAAAAGCCTTTCGTGGATACCGTCAAGCTGAACGGGGTGAAACAGAGGCTATGGCCATCACACTGCGTGGCCGGGACCGCCGACGCGCAATTTGTCAGCGGGATGCGCAGAGGATTCTTTACGGTGCATAAGGGAATGAACCCAGACTACGAGAATTACTCGCCGTTTTTCGTCAACAAGCCCGGAGAGTCCAGGCAGGGAGAAATCCTGGATCAGAACGGAGCCGTTCTGCCCTACGACAGCCTCGTCGATTTCTTGAGGAGTCGGGAGATCGGAGAAATCGACTGCTGTGGGCTGGCCACTGATTACTGCGTCAAGGCATTCGTTCTCGACGCCTTGAAGAATGGTTTCAGCGTGCGCCTTTTGCTCCAGGGCTGCCGGGGAGTCAATGTATCGCCATCGGATTCCGACAGCGCCATCGACGAGATGAGGAAGGCTGGCGCCAAAATCATCAAATAATAGAACAGCATCAAGAACTGCTATGTTTCGCATCAATATTGCAGGAGCTTCCCTCAACCAGATACCGCGGGACTGGGAGGGCAACACAGGGCGCATTCTCGAGGCCATTACTGAAGCCCAAAAGCTTGGGGTCAGCGCGCTTTGTTTGCCTGAACTGGCCATCACCGGCTATTCGCTGGAAGACGAATTCTTCTGTCCGGATGTTGCCATTCGCGCGGCCAAACAGCTCAAACAAATCGCCGCAGCCACCGTGACGAAAGACGCCAACCGGCGGGGCATGATCGCGGCGGTGGGATTGCCGGTGCAGTACGGCAACGCTCTGTTCAACGCCGTGGCCGTTCTTATTGAGGGTGAGTTAGTGGCTCTAGTCTGCAAGCAACATCTCGCAGGTGACGGCATCCACTATGAGCAGCGCCAGTTTAAGCCGTGGCCTCCAGGAGTGCTGCAGGCCATTAAGCTTCCCGGATGGAACAAGGAAGTGCCCATCGGAGACGCCATAATTCAAGCCGGTGGAGTCCGGTGCGCGTTTGAGGTCTGCGAAGATGCTTGGGTCAGCACGAGGCCCGGGGCCAAGCTTGCCCAACGCGGGGTCGACATCATCTTCAATCCGAGCGCAAGCCACTTTGCTTTTGGCAAGTTGCCGGTCCGCAAACGTTTCGTGGTCGAAGGATCCCGGGCCTTCGGCACGGTCTACGTGTACGCCAACCTCAACGGGCTGGAAGCCGGGCGCGCCATTTTTGATGGTGGGGTGCTCATTGCTTCCACAGGAACGCTTCTGGCGCAAGGTCCCCGGCTTTCCTTCAAGGATGTCAATGTCACCGCGGTTACGGTCGACATCGAAAACAACCGCATGCAGCAAGTCCGGACGGCCAGTTTCCAGCCGGACATCGCCAACGAGAACACAAACGTGATTGATTGGCCGTTCTTTTATCCGCCCGTGGCCAGCCCGATCGTCAGTTGCACCGTTTCGAGCGATATGCCCCTTTCTCCGGATGGCGTCCAAGTCCTGGCCTGGGAGGTTTCTCCAAACCTCAAGTTTGAGGAGTTCCTGCGCGCCGAAGGCCTGGCGCTGATGGATTACACGCGCAAGAGCCATACGAAGGGTTACGTGGTCTCACTCAGCGGTGGAGCCGATTCAGCTGTCTGCACGCTTCTTGCGGCCTACGGAGTTTACCTTGGAGTAACGGAACTCGGGATGGATGCATTCGTGAAAAAGCATTGCCCGCATATCACGAAGCTTGACGGGGTGCAGTCCCTCCTAAACCAACTGCTCACCACCGCTTACCAGCCTTCCGCACAGAGCGGACAGGAGACCAAGGACGCAGCCGCCACCATTGCGGCACGCTTTAGCACCAAGCACTCCATCTTCGACGTTGAGCCCGCGATTCAGTCATACATCGCCGGCGCCGAAAAGGCTCTTGGCCATAAACTGGATTGGAACAATCCAACCGAGTCCATGTCCTTGGAGAACGTTCAGGCCCGCGCGCGATCGCCTTATGTTTGGATGCTGGCCAACCTGGAAGGGAAGATATTGATCACCACCAGCAATCGCTCCGAGGCCGCGGTGGGTTACGCCACCATGGATGGCGACACCAGCGGCTGCCTGGCACCCATTGCCGGCGTCGACAAACCGACGATCATCAAGTTTCTGGAGTTCATGGAAACGACAGGCATCAGCGCCAACATCATTGCCCACGGCCGTGGACCGCAAAGCTGCTTGAGCGTGATCACGAAACAGAAACCCAAAGCGGAGCTCAAGCCCGTTTCGTTTGCACAAACGGATGAAGGAGATCTGATGCCGTATCCGGTGCTCAACTACATTGAGAATCTCATGATCCAGGACCGCCGTGGGCCTCTCGATATTTATGAGCTGCTCCTGGAGGCGCGTTCGAGCGGGCACCGCAGTGTACACATCAGCCCCCAAACCACAGACGAACAGATGGAAGCCTGGGTGCGCAAGTTCTTCACGCTGTTTGCCCGAAATCAATGGAAGCGGGAAAGGTACGCCCCCAGCTTTCACCTGGACTCGCGCAACTTGGATCCGCGCACCTGGTGCCGCACACCCATTCTTAACGCCGGGTACAGGGAGGAGTTGGCCGAAATCACTGAAGCGAGGAAGTTCGACTCCGTCGCCGCGTATCGAGCCACGCAACAACTGCGTTCCACGAAGTGAAAAGAATAGCCAACGAGGTAAACCGGACGTTTTTGGATGTTTTTGGCCGCACGCCCATGAGGCATCGAACGGAAGACATTTTGAAGCAGGCCATTGAACTGAGCCGCTTTTCAGACCTGCTCAATCTTCGGGAAAAACTGGGGGACACTTTAACTTCCTGCATTCAGGCTTGCAATGAGAACGGATGGCCCCTGGAAACGGTCATCAGCGAGTCGCTGGCCAAAATACGGCGCCGCGCGCCTCAATACAAGGCGCTGGGACGCAAAACAAAAGTGGCTCTGTTTGGAGGAGCCTTTGATCCAATCACTTCGGGACACATTGCCACCGCCCAGCTGCTGCTCAATGTCAGCAAATCCTTTGACGAAGTCTGGATCATGCCCTGCTTCCAGCACTTGACAAAGAAACTGACCAGCCCGGAGCATCGGCTGGAAATGTGCCGGCTGGCCTCAAGAAAGGATGGCCGGATAAAGGTATTCGACTACGAGATCAAGCACCAGTTCCGCGGGGAGACCTACAACCTTGTCAAAAGGCTGCTCGCGGAGCCATGGGCCGACCAATATGAGTTCGCCCACATCATCGGCCAGGACAATGCAAACACATTTGATACCTGGATCAACTTTGAGGAACTGGAGCGCATGATTGCGTTTGTCGTGGTGCCGCGCAAGGGGATCAAGCCCAATCCAAAGGCCACCTGGTTCTTGCACCGGCCCCACATCTACCTGCAGCCAGACGACAGCATTCCCAGGATATCCTCCACTGAAATACGCACGGCCATTCGAGAAGACACAGACCGCAGCGCACGTTTTCTAGCCAAGCACCTTGATCCCTTGGTGCTGGCCTACATGACCAAGCACCATCTATACAAGGCTCCGCCGACAAAGATCAAAAACAAGTAAAAGTGATTAACCAGCTCAAAGCTCTGTTTCAGAAGGAACCGGCGCGATCGCCTCAGGTGGCCGCAGCGGACTTCCAGAAAAGACTGCAGCTGGCCAAGCTGGCCAAGCTCCAAATGGCCAGGGCGGCCCCCCCGAAAGGGGAATTTGTTGAGCCGATAGAAGTACCGCCAATGGAGGTAAAGCCCGAGATGGCGGCTCCCGATCAATCATTTTCGTGCCCGGCCTACGCACCCATCGAAGAAAACGCGCTGGCCAGCGCTCTTGAACGGATTCTCCAAGGAGAACGGGTCCCCAGTGAAACCTTCGCGCGGCTTTATCACAAAGGCTACGTGTTCAAGGAAAAGGAGAAGCAATGGGCGATTACGGAAGAGGGCAAAAGCCTTATTGAGCGCCACAAAATATCCGATCAGACCCAGTGCCGCATCAACGGCCTTCCCTGCGCCAAGAGCTGGGCCTCCGCCCCTTAGTCATCCTTGGTCGGGAGGAAGTAAAGCACACCCGGCGATGCATCCGCCGCAGAACCAATAGATTCTGTATCGGGATTGGCGTAATAACGGCACACAATCTCGGTACTGGTCACCTTCGGATTTGGGTAGAAAAAGCCCGCTGCGATCAGTTGGCTCACTACAGTTTCCACTGCAACGTCACCGAGAAAGTCCGGGTTCAGGTTGGTAAACGTGTAGCCCGACAGGTTGAATTGCTCCGTCGCAGCCACCAATGTAATCACGTTCTGAGTATTACGGCTTATGATAGCAGCCGATTGGTAGTATACGTACTCATGCACAACGCAGGCAGCTAAAATCACTATCACCATGATTACAGCAACCACTTCTATGATGGTAAAGCCGCCCTTTTTGAAGCGCTCTTGAGGAAGACCACACGTATTCATAATGTTTCATTCTAAGCAGCAGCACCCAAAATGCAACCTGCGGAATCTAAAAAGGCAAAAAAAAGGGCCCCAGCAAACGCCGGGGCCGTGAAGTCAATTCGCGCAGTTCGCGTTATTGAGTCGTGACAGAGGTGCCCGTTCCACCGCCGCCGGCTTGCTGGAAGTTCACCGCATTGACCGTGATGGCAATGTCAGGGAACCCGGCTTGGCCAACCGCGAACGAGGCGTTGGCAACGTCGCTCGGCGTGCAGTACGGAATGCCCGTCATCGGGCTGTTGGACGACGTCAACACCGAGGAGTAGGAGCTAATCGCAGTTCCCGAGGTAATGACGCCTTCAGTGACGGCGCGTTGAACCGCGGTCTGCAGGGTTTGGGCCGTCGCGGAGGCACCGGCTTGACCAGCGGCTTGTTGCATGTTGCCAATGCGAGGCAAAGCGACAGCAGCCAGAATGACGATGACGACGATCACGGCGATGAGCTCGATCAGTGTGAAACCTTTGTTCTTCATATGCTAGAATCAGTTAACTCAAGCTTCCACCTTGAATCCACACCGGGCACAGTACACCAGTGCATCTCCTCCCTACGAGGGAGCTTATTCTAGGCTTTTTGCTAGAATCAACTTACGAATCATTCTAGGTCGTGAAAGCTGGATTTCAACACACCCAGCTAAAATAATTCCATACCATACTAAAATCGCGTAGGGGACACCGCCCGCAGGCTATAATCAAATAGCTGCTGAGATAGAAAAAAGAATATCGGCCCAACAAGAATTGAACAGGAAATAGCATGAACAACAACGTTACGTCACCAACCCGCCCCACCAACGACACGGGGATTGCCCAGCAGCAGCGCGCCGCGAGCAACCTCCTGCAGAAGGTACTAACCCCCTTTGAAGCCCGCATGGAGAAGGCCTTCATGGCCAACCGCAAACGCCCGTTTCTGCAGGGCTTCTGCAACACTTTCGAGCGGAACCTCTCTTTCGACCTGGACAGCCAGTCCTACGTCTGGGGCGACCACATGCGCATGAACGTCTCGCTGTTGCAGGCCATTGAAGCCGCGCCAATCAGCGAGGAAGCGAAAAACGACGACGCCTTCTGGGCGATTTTGTTCCACGCCACCTACTTCATCCTGGGCTACCAGAACAAGCTCGCCGGCGTTCCGGAGGAGGAACAGCCCGTTGCCCACGCGGCCTTTACCCAGGCCGTCCTGCAGCAGATGGCTGCGTTGCAGGTGCCGCAGCCCGCCGCGGCGGCCTATTGGGCCGAGAATGGCTACGAATTTCAGCCGCTCTGCCAGATCCAGCCCAGCGCCACCTTGGAAGACGACATCCGCGACCAGCTCAAGGCCGGCACGCTTGTCGTGTCGAACCTGACCAAAGTGCCGGCCCTTGCGTTCAGCGAACTGCAGGGCGCCCAGGGGGGCATGCAAGGCTTCACGCCGGAGAGCCACGAGTCTTTTGCCCAGGAGATGCTCAACGAGTGGATGGCCGAGTTCACCAAATGCAACACCTTTGGCGAAGGAAGCTTGAACGGCATCCGGCTGATGTATTTCAAAGCCAACCCGCCGCGCGATGCTTCCGACGCCATCATGGACTGCCTGCAGTCCAAGTACCCGGTTTCCGACGATGTGGCCCTTTATAACAACAAGAAGCTGGCCAATGATTACTACGCCCCGCGCCAGGCCGAACCAGTCAAGGAAAAGACCGGGCACATCGAGCTCTATATCGACTGCTCCGGCTCCATTTCCGCGGGAGACATCGGCGATTGCATGAAAGTCTTCCTGGACTTCTTCAAGAAGAAAAAGAAGAAGATGACCTACGGCATCAGCACGTTCGACACGAGCATCCTGACCCGCATCGAGGTGGGAGAGGACGAGGATCCCATCAACAAGATCAAGGAGCTGGCCATCCTGGGCGGCGGCGGAACCGACTTCCGCTGCATCGCGGCCCAGATCGGCGAACTCACGTCGGCGGGCGCTCCCGGCCCCAACGGACGCCCCTACAAGTGCGACCTGGCGCTCGTCTTCACGGACCTGGCCGGCTGCTTCCCGGATGCGGTGCCCTGCGACTTCGTTTGGGTCACCACCACCAAGGACTGCAACCTGGGAACCGTCGCTTCGGTGCCCATCCCTGGAACTGTCATTTACCTGTAAGGACCGAGGACATGATTCACGCGTACCCACAAATGAAGAAACTTGTCGTCGTCCAGAACGAAGCCCGTGGGCAGAAGTTTCAAGGGCGGCTCTGGTTTGGAGAAAACGACCACAGTCCCAAACTGGCAATACTTGCGGGAGACCCCGGGGATAAGCCAATCAACATTCAGGGCTATGATCTGCTGGGCACTGAAGTGGGCATGGAATTCGGCAAGCCACGCCTCTTCGTATCTTATGGGGACAAAAGGCTTCAACGCCACGAGATTGATCAGCTAGAAGCCGGCAACCGGCTTCTGTTCTGGGGTGTGGCTCCATTGGCAGCGGAATCCGCACTGGCCCGATGGCTCGTCAGGGGAAGCGGCGACATGGTTTCCAACAAGGGGATTGTCAAGATTGCCCAATACATTCAGCGCACTTACGGGCAGCGCGCATCACGCTGTTACGGAGGATGGTTCAACATCCTGTCCGACCTGTTTCGCCCGCATGTGCATGCGTACGAAGTCTTTTCCAAGCCGGAGACCAAAGAGCTCAACGCCATTTTGAGGCAGGGACGGGCCGTCCGCATGCCCGAAGAGGTGTATCCGCGTGAAGAAGAGGCAGAGGTTGCCTAAAAGCACCAGCTCACCAACTTGCGCCGCCCAAGAAACGGCGCCGCACATAAAGCGAATGGAAAATCTAAAGCTAGAAGTTCAGGAGGCCAAAACAGACGCCGCGAACAAGGAGAGCAAGGCGCCCCAGAAGATTTACATGGTCAACGACCAGGAGTGGGTGGCCCTCATCGTCAATCTTCTGCGCAAATTTGCCGAACCGGACAACAACCAACCCGAGACGAGTCCGATGGTGACGATCACCAACATCGCCTGCCTCGGAAAGTTTACGGACCCCAAGAACATGCACAAGGCCTACACGTCGCCCGTGGCCTTGAATCCTCTCTTCTGCTCGAAGAAAGCCGCGCAAGCCTGTGACAAGGAAAGCCGCCTTTGGATATCCAACATCCAGGCCATTGGCGACGACGTCAAGAATTTGCGCGCCTTGCTCGAGAACTGCATGGCTTGCCAATCCGCCTGCGGGCCTCACACCATCGTTGCCATCACCGACAATCCGCGCGAGGCCGTTAGATTGCTTGACGTTCCCTATCGCCCGCTCATCATCAGCACGGTTCCCGTGCCGGGCCACAAGGGAACCATGACGCTGCGTTTCACCAACAAGGAATACCAGTACTTTTTCAACTGCGACGGGCAGTTCATCACGGAGTACCAGTCCAATGACACGACCAGCCCGCACCTCGTTTTCAGCAGCCCGGACCACATCCAGAAGATCAAGGCAAATTTCCTGCAGAGCACCCTGGCAGCAGGCATTAAGGAAATCCTGCAATGCGGCCAGCGCTGCGAATTCGTCCCCATCCAGTACCTGGACACCAGCTTCAACATCGAGGATCACCTGAAAGTTGAAGTCCCGACGGACGGCGTGCCTCAGGTATCAAGCCTGATGAAGTTCGCCCTCAAGCTCACACCGGAGATGATGATCTACAACCCGGTTGAGATGAAGGATACGTCGCTTTATGAAGCCGCCACCAACCCGCTTTTCCCGGCTTCCATTGGCTATGAGGAGACTGTGAAGTTCTACGAGAGCTTGGGCCTTGCTTTCCCGGACAATGCCGAAAGCCGGCGCCGCCTCGACGCCCACGCGGAAAATTACCGGCGCCAGACCGTTCCGATGATCAAGCCAACGGGGGATCAGCTGCTGGCCTACTACAAGCCAGGCTACTATCGAGCCGCCAAGAATTTCTCGGTGGTCCTGGGCAAGCGCACCGTCCCCGTCTTCGTCGCCGGAAAGGAATACTACGTCTACCCCGTCCAGCACAGCGAAGTCATCCAAATGCCCGAAACCACGCTTCTTGATGTCTCCAGCAAAGAGGAGACCTCGCGCACGATGACGCTTCATTGCACCTACACGGCGCTGTCGCTGACCTCGGAACTCAGGGCCAAGGACGTCCAGGAGTACAACTCCCAAAACGGGGAAAACTTCAACGTGATCACGGCGGAGCAATACGAGCTGGCCCGCAAGTTAAATCAAGCCAACGCCTTGGGCAACACAACCCAAGCCCAGGAGCTGCGCGACCGGCTTAAATCTCAGGGCGGAAAACGCCTGCACATTACAAGCAAGGACCCGAATTTGGCCGGCGTGCTGGAGGTCTTCCCGCCGCCGGAAGTCAAGACGCTTTCCGAGGCCTATCCCGACAAGCTCAAGGACCGTGTCTCGCTCTTGCAGGGCATGCAGGCGAAACTCACCAACGTTCAGATGCTCCATGCTGGCCTGGCCAGCCTCAAGCGGGGCGTCGTCTTTACCCACAACGTTGGCTCCGGCAAAACGCGCATCGCCGCTTATGCCGCCATCGCGGCGGGAGCCAAGCGCATCGCATTCATCGCCAAGTCCAAGATACTCGGGGAAGTGATGAAGGAGATGCAGGATGAGCTGGGCCTCAAAGTCGTTCACATCCACAGCGCCAAATGCATTCGGAATCTCATGGAGGAAATCCGCATGGAGCGCGCCGAACGCGAGAAGGCTGTCCGCGAAGCCAAGGCTGCCGGAAAGCCCGCTCCCAAATTCAATCCGCCGCCGAAGTTCTACGTCATCTCCCAGGAGTTCCTGACCATCGGCGGACTGGCCAACCAGACCTTTGACCCCTACGTGGTGGACATTCTCGAAACGCTAGGGACGCCTGGCAGCAGCGGCGCCCCGGGCGAGCGGGCGCACGCGCTCATTTGCACCCGGGAGAACGCCGAAAGGCAAATCAAAGAGCAGATCATCAAGCTCCGGAAAGACGGCATCATTACAGGAAACGTCAAGCGCATCCCATTCCACTTCCATCAGCACGTCCAGGAATGCCCCAAGTGCATGACGGCAACGGTACAGCGGCTTTTCAACATCTCCAAAAGGAAAACCTGGGTCGAACTGACGCCCGGCACCCGCAAGGCCATGCGCGAGCAGGTCGTCGAATATGTCAAACGCGGCAAGGCCGAGGTCGGGCTCCGCGAATTCGGGACTTTTTCCATGCACGGCCACTGCCGCGTGTGCGGCTACCTGGCCCGCAGCTACCACCGCTTCCAGGAAGTTGAAGCGGAGGTTACGGACGACGTCAGGGAGCTGCTCGACGCCCTCGGCGAGGAGGAGAAGTCGCATGATGCCGGCAAAAAAATTGACCGGCAGTTCAGCAGCGCGCTGCAGTTCCCAGCGTACCGCCTCTTAAAGCATCTTTTCGACACCAAGATTTGCGATGAGGCGCACACCTTGACCGGAGACTCCATGGTCTACCAAGCGGTCAGCTCGATCCAGACCAAGCGGACCTACCTTTTGTCGGGAACGCTGCTGCGCAGGACCCCGGCCGAGATGTGGCAGGTGTTCACGCTCCTCTGGGGCTATCGGGCGCCGGAATTTCCGTATGCCCACGAGCACCAGGGAGATTTCGTCGACCAGCACGTGACTTACCGCATCAGCCGAGAAACGGTCTACGACGCTTCCGGCACCAAAAAGTCCAGCAAGAACCAGAAGCAGGAAATGCCGGAGCCCGCCAATGCCCCCAAACTGTGGCGCTTCCTCCATCAGGCCCAGCTCCACGCGACCAATAAAAGCATGGGGCTCAACATTCCCGAAGTGAAACGACATTTCCTGGAGATACCGCTGGAAGGCCAGTACCTTGAGGAATACAACGACAAGCTGGAAGAGCTCAAGACCTCTTACGTCAACCGGCCGGCCATCTTCAGCATCCAGCAGCGCGCGGATTGGTTCACGCGCATCAACGAACTGCAAACCGTGGCCCTGAGCGCCAAGCTGGTCCGCCTTCTGCCCGTCATCCAGGACTACAGCGCCCAAGGGCGCAGCATCATCGTCACATGCAAGCAGCAGAGAACCTTCGAACGGCTCATCGAAATCTTCAATCAGGAAGGGCTTGACTTTGTCAAGCTGGACGAAAAGCGGCCCGCCCAGCCTCACAGGCGCCGCGAGTGGCTCGATGAGCATTTCGTCAAATCACCCAAGCGCATCCTGCTGACGCGAACCCCGCTGATCAACGAGTCGCTGAACAACCTGGTTAAAGCCTCCGTGGTGGTGGTGGTCGAGGCGGAATACGTATTCTACCCGCTGCAGCAGCTGGAGGGGCGCATTGCGCGGCCCAAGCAGAAGCGGGAAAGCGTGGACGTCATCTACATGGTCACGCACCACCCGGAAAAGACCAGCGTGGATGAAGCCATGCTGCAGATGGCCCTGCGCCGCAACAACGCCAACGTGGAGCTGGTTTCGGGGAACGTCACGCAAAGGACCAACGAACAGCTGGTTGAAATGGCGGAGAGCCAGAAGATGCGGGAAATGGAGCTGATGCAGACCCTCCTGGCCGCGGCCAAGCCCGTGGTCATGGATTACAACGCGGAGTTCATCGCCCGCGAGACCGAGATCGAAAAAGCCGAGCGGACGAAAGCCATCATCGTCGTCAACGACAAGCTGCGCGCGCACATCGAAAAGCAAGAGACGGCGCCAGTAGCAGCGCCAGTAGCAGCGCCAGTGGCAGCTCCGGTGGCGGCCCCAGGCAAGGCCAAAGACGAACCGACCCAGGCGGAGATTCAGCAGATTGCGGAGGCCGCCTCGTCGAAAGCCCAGTTCCTCATCGACGCCGACAACCTCCTGCTGCCGCTCAATGTTCCGCAAAACCAAGTTATTCAGCCGCCCAAGGTGCGGAGCCGTTTCAACGCCTTGAAGAAGGCCGTCCAGGCTCTTCACGCCGAAAACCTGACCCTTTTCTAAACGTAACGCCGCCAAACAAAGATCGAATGCAGTTCAAGGTTACAGCAAAGAGGTTGAAGCAGGCTCTCCAGCTGGTGGAAGCAGTGCTGCCCGCCCGGACTCCGCTGCCGGCGGCCTCGTACGTCAAGCTTTCCGCCAAGGGCGGGCGCCTGACGCTGACCACGACCAACATCGACAGCCTGATCCAATACACCTTCGCGGTCGAGATGATCTCGGAAGGCGTGGCCGTAGTGCCTGCCAAAAAGTTCCTGGATTTCGTCAAGACGCTCAGCGCCGATGAGATCGCGGTTGAGCTGATCCCGGCGGCCAGGCAGGTGACCATCAAAACAGGCAGCATTTTCCTTAAGCTGCCCGTCTTGGACGACCAGGAGTTTCCGGAAACCTCCAAAGAGAGCGGGCTGACCTTCCAGCTCAAGCAGGCCGAACTGAAGGAAGCCCTTCGCCTGACTTCCTTTGCCGCGGAGCGGGACACCGACCGCTACATTCTCCAGGGCTGCTTCCTCTACTTCACCCCCGAATCCCGCTGCCACATTATCGCCACGGACGTCAAACGCCTGGCCAAGTACTCCTGCGAGCCTGCGCAAGCTCCTTCGGATTTGGATAAGACGCGCTGCGTCATTCCTGTGCAGGCAGCCGAGGTGCTTGTGGACCACCTGACCCACGATACCGACGTCACCATCACCGTGGGGGAAAAGCGCGTCAGCATCGAGTTTGATACGCCGGCCCAGGACCGCTACTTCTATTCCTTCCAGCAGATCGTCGGCAATTTCCCGGATTGCAGCAAGGTGATTCCGAACAAGGCGCTCATCGATTCCGTCAACCGGGTCAATCTGCTGCTGGCCTTGAAGCGGGCCATTTCCATCGTCAACGCCGAAGGCAGGGTCAAGCTGACATTTAAAGGCAGCACCTTGGAGATTGAAGCCAGCGACTCCAACAGTTCCGCGGACGCCAGCGCCAGCCAGTTGGTGGAGAAGCTCCCCATCGAATATAGCGGCCGGCCTATTGCCGCCTCCTTCACTCCGAAGCTGCTGGCGCAAGCGCTGGAAGAAATGACGGAGGAGAACCTTGCCTTTGGCCTGGAAGGCGAAAGCAAGCCTCTGGCCATCAACGGCCAAAATTACCTCTACCTCAACATGCCGCTGGCCAGCAGAAACTGATTTATGGCAAGCAAAAACTTAGGAGAGCCCAGGTTCGGGGATCGAGCGGTCACTTACTCGGTGGCGCGCGCAATCCTCATGAAGAACATGATGGCCGAAACGGACATGCCCACCTGCTTTATAGGGCCGCCCGGCGTGGGCAAGACGGCTTTGGTGGAGGATGTGGCCAGGGAGATTAAAGCCAACCTCTGCGTCATCCCCCTTTCATGCTACGACGCCAGCGAGCTCAAGGGCATTCCGCGGGTCGTGCAGCTGGAGGACCTGCGGAAGGCATACCCCGACCGGGTCAAAGACAACGGCTCCGGATTTGTCACCTACTACGCCCATAACTTCGAATTTCCAGCCACCGACAACCCGGATCTGTGGATCTTTTTCTTTGACGAGTTCAACACCGTGGCGCCCAGCACGCAGGTTCCCATCTTCCAAGCCACCCAGAAGCGCTGCATTACAGGCTCCTACCGGTTTCCAAAACAGAACCGCATCGTTCTCGCCGGCAACCGGCCCAAGGACTCCGAAGCCGTGCAGCCCATTCCCAGCCCCATCATTTCGCGCGTCAACCTGCACGAGCTCAAATTCGACGCGAGGGAATGGCTCAAGTGGGGAGCCGCCAACGGCATTCATCCGGCGGTTCTGGCCTTTATTCAGGCCAACCCGAGCCGGCTCTGCTACTTCACCGAGGAAATCGTCCAACAGGTGCAGCCTTACCCCACACCGCGCACCTGGGAGTATGCCAGCACCATTCTGCGCAACGCTTACACCGATCAGCAGCTGGCGGGAATCAAAAAGGGGAAAGCTGTCAACGGCGACACGAACTGCGAAGCTAATCTCTGGAACTTGTTGGAGTCCCATCTGGCCGGCAGCATCGGCCACGAGACGATCGTCTTCCGCG
>Ga0187860_1000587_pt1 | contig 34416 bp, 22 predicted proteins | sample June2016WEW_10_4_FD_132981 | JGI IMG/M metagenome (GOLD analysis project Ga0187860, IMG submission 132981) | Peatland microbial communities from SPRUCE experiment site at the Marcell Experimental Forest, Minnesota, USA - June2016WEW_10_40 | ecosystem: Environmental > Terrestrial > Soil >...
CCCATCGCCCTCTTCGTACTTCGCGTATATCCCCACTAGGTCTAAAGCTTCCACCACCTCCGCCACAAACCGCGCCAGGTGGCCCTCCGGCAGCCAATCCTGCAACGAGGGTGGAAGCAAGTAAGCCTGATTTAAATCGCAACTCCTGAACCTTTTGACCATAACCTCATCTTACAACCCTTACTCATTCTGTCAATAAGAACATACAGGTGCCTCGGATCAATCTTCACCCGTACCTCGGCGGCAACCAACATCTATCCGACAGGCTCCTAGGACTCGCGTCCCCGGCCCGCTTTGTCGTGCAGTCCAATAGCCGCCGCCTGGAATTCGGTAGTTCGGAGGGCCAAAGCGCGTCCGACCGCTCTGAACGGTGACGTTCGCGAAAGATCGGTTGACCAACTCGTACCAAAAATGGTACTCTCTCCTGTGGACCACCTTCCCAAGCGCCTGCCCGCGCGATTTTACCGCACCCTGAGCGGGCGAGAACCTGTGCGCGAGTGGCTTCGGAAGTTGCCGGTTGCAGATCGCAAGATCATCGGCGAAGACATCAAAGACGTTGAATTCTCCTGGCCGGTGGGCATGCCTCTGGTTCGATCCCTTAGCCGTAACCTCTGGGAAGTGCGGAGCAGCATTACGGATGGAAGGGTAGCCCGAGTCATCTTCTGCGTCGACCACGGCCAGATGTTTCTTTTGCACGGCTTTATCAAAAAGACGCAGAAGACACCCCAGCGGGATATAGATTTGGCATTGAATCGGAGGAAAGGACAAGAGCAATGAGACGAGAAAACAAGGGATCTTCGTTTGACAGCTGGCTGCAGGAAGAGGGTATCTACGAGGAAGTCAGCGCCGCCGCCATCAAGAGGGTTCTGGCCCGGCAGATCGAGCATGCCATGAAAGAAAAGCGCTTGTCCAAGGCCGAGGTGGCGCGCCGGATGCAAACCAGCCGGGCCGCCCTGGATCGTTTGCTTGATGCTCAGAATGGTTCGGTGACGCTCAACACCCTTTACAGAGCAGCGGCAGCCGTGGGCTGTCAGGTCCGGTTGGAGATTGTGTGATTCACGCGGTGTCGGGGGCAAAACTGGAAATACGAAACTCGAAATTCGCCGCGCAGCAGGTGAGTTTCGATTTTCGAGCTTCGGCTTCTCTTAACGCTCGAACCCTCGTACCTGACTAAGGAGTCGATCCATGATCACCCAGCAAGCGCTTTTCCCAGGCAAGGATTACATCACGACGCAGGAGTGGACACTCGCCGAGATTGAAACCCTGCTGGAAGTTGCGAGCGATCTCAAGCGGAAGTTCAAGAGCCGCATTCCTCACCGTTACCTGCCGGACAAGACGATTTTCCTGCTTTTTTTCGATAAGTCCACCCGCACGCGCAATTCCTTCGAGGCGGGCATCACGCAACTGGGAGGCCACGCGCATTTCCTGACTGCCGACGTGATGCAGGTGTCGCATGGTGAGAGCCCCAAGGACACGGGCATTATCCTTTCCAGTTACGGGCACGGCATCGCCATCCGGCACGATTTGATTCCCGGGGAAGGAAACAAATACATCCGTGAGGTGGCGCGCTGGGCGAGCGTGCCGGTGATCAACATGCAGTGTGATGTGGACCATCCCTGCCAAACCCTGGCGGACCTGATGACGATTCGCGAAAGGCTCGGCAAGAATTTGCGGGGGCGCAAGCTGGCGGTGACCTGGGCGTACGCACCCAGCTATGCCAAGCCCCTTTCCGTGCCGCAGGGGCTGATCATGTTGATGCCGCGGTTTGGTTTGGATGTGGTGTTGGCGAATCCTCCCGACTACGGGCTGATGCCGGAGACGCTGGAGGCGGCTCGCGAGAATGCGAGCGCGGCGGGCGTAAAGTTCGAAGTGGTGGACAGTGTGGACAGTATGGACGAGGCCTTCCGCGACGCTGACATCGTCATCCCCAAGAGTTGGGGCTGCCTTGACACTATGGGGACCAAACCGGAGGAATCTCTTCGCATCGCCAAGCAGTATCGCCACTGGATTTGTGACGCGGCGAAGATGGAGTTAACGGGCCCCGATTCGCTTTACATGCATCCCCTTCCCGCCGACCGCGGCAACGAGGTGACGAACGAGGTCATTGACGGCCCGCACTCCGTGGTTTTCACCGAGGCGGAAAATCGCCTGCACACGGCGAAGGCGATTATGGCTTTAACCATGGCGGACGAAAGCGTGACTTACGAAGTTGAGGAATACTAGCTAAGTGGCCTATTGAGATTTTCTGGCAGATGATTATCGAGTGTTGCCACATGATCCGGAAAGCTTCCCCCGCTCCGGAAAGACTTAGCTGCCGACCGGGGTGTCGGTGGAGCCGGCGGTGGTGGTCGAATTCTGGCGGATCACTCCCGATTCATCGGTGTAGTAGTATTGGGTCCCCGTCGAACTGCTAACGGGATTGGCGGCGAAGCTGAAGGCGTTGATGCGTCCGGTGGGGTCCGTGGCCCCAGGCGAATACGCGAAGGAGTATCCGCTCTTGACACCGCTGGCCAAAACGCTGTCAATCAGCCCCGCAGCGGTCGAAGTCGAAACGCCGCCGGCAGGTGGAGCGAGAGACGACATATTCGTGCTGTATCCTGCACCGTACGTGGAGGAGTAAGTCATCTCAGCAATGGACAGTGTGTGTAAGGAAGCCACGGCGGACGATTGGTTTGCCGCCACCCGTGACCGCAGAAAGTTGGGAATGGCGATGGCGGCGATAACGAGAATGATCGCCACCACGATCAAGAGCTCGATCAATGAAAACCCTCTGGCCCTTTTGTCCATTCGATGCTCCTTTGAGCGGTCCGGCACTTGATCCAGAATTCTCGCGTTCAGCTCTTGTCCTGAGTGTAATGTACATCCGAGAGCCCGTGAATTCAAGCTCCAGCGGGTAGTACTTTAGTTTGGGTTCGTGTTGCGGCGGCCATTGACCGCCGCAACAGAGGGATTCATTCGCAGCCTAAGTCATGGGCCGGATGATGCCGTCCGGCGGCTGACGCACTTTCGAGCCCGTCCGGCGGAAAGCACCACGCACACTATGATCATTCGCAACGCTCGCGTGCTTACGTTCGATTCTGCCAACCGCGTGCTGGATTCCGGCGCGGTGGAGATTCTTCCCGACGGCACAATTGGGCAGGTCAATGACACCACGGCTGGGCGTACCCTCTCGGTTCGATCGCGCGGAACATATGAAGAGGGTACGGCAAGCCGTACCCCTACAACGCGGGCCGCCGCCCCGCCCCTAAGTCCACTCCTCGCCAATAAAGTGAACTCCGCCCGGCAAGAACAGGAAATCATCGACGCGCAGGGCAAGCTTTTGATGCCCGCGCTGATCAACTGCCACACGCATCTTTACAGCACGATGGCGCGGGGAATATCGCTCCCGGGGCGCGCGCCGCGCAACTTCCCGGAGATTTTGAAGAAGCTCTGGTGGCGTTTGGACCGCGCCTTGAATCTGGACGATGTTTACTCGAGCGCGCTGGTGGGCCTGATTGATTCCGCCAAGTGCGGAGTGGGCACGCTGGTGGATCATCACTCGAGCCCCAACGCTTGCGCCGGAAGCCTCGACCGGATCGAACAGGCATTTCGCGAAGTCGGCCTGCGCGGAGTTTTGTGTTATGAGACTTCCGACCGGAATGGCAGCGCAAGCGCGGCAGAGGGCATCGGAGAAAACATCCGATTTCTCGAGCGCCACCGGAAGGGCTCCGGCGACGGCCTGATCGCCGGCAGCTTTGGACTGCACGCTTCTTTCACGCTCAGCGACCGCACGCTGCGGCGCGCGGTGGAGGCGAACGAATCGCTGCGCGCAGGTTTTCACGTTCATGTGGCGGAGGACCGCTCCGACCTCGATGACGCGCGCCGGCGCTACCACAAGTCGCCGGTCGGGCGGCTACAGGACCTGGGCATCCTCGACAACCGGTCGCTCGCGGCGCATTGCGTACACGTCGGCGCCCGGGACATTGCGGCACTGGCCAAACGCCAAATCAATGTGGTGCACAACCCCCAATCAAATTGCAACAACGCCGTCGGCATCGCGCGCTTGCTGGAGATGGTTCGCCAGGGCGTGCTGGTAGGACTGGGTTCCGACGGGTACACGCCGCGCATGTGGGAGGAGTTCAAGGCCGCGTTCCATGTGCAGAAACTGCGAGAAAGAGACCCGCGCGTGGCCTACGCCGAAGCTTACGCCGCCGCGCTGCTCAACAATCGCACCATCGCCAGGAAGATTTGGGGATGGGAAATCGGCCGCATCGAAACCGGCGCGCGCGCGGACCTGCTGCTGGTGGATTACTTCCCGCCGACTCCTCTCGATGGCAGCAATCTGTTCGGACATTTCCTGTTCGGCATTGCCAACGCGCCGGTGGATTCCCTCCTCGTCAATGGTCGCTTCGTGCTGCGCAACAAGGAATGTGTTACCGTGGATGAGCGCGAAGCGGCGGCGAAAGCCGCGGTGCAAGCCCGCGCGTTGTGGGATAGATCTTAGAAGCTCACCCTTCTCACCGCGGAGGCGCTAAGACGCGGAGGACGGGAGGAAGAGCAAGTCAAAAGTCAAAGTGCAAAAGGCAAAAGTCAAAAGTAACGGACTTGCCATTTGCACTTTGCTTTGCCTTTTGCATTTTGACTTTTATTTTCTGCCCGCCTCCCCGCCTCGGCGGTGGAAGCAGCCACTAGGAGTCACATGTCGACGTTCGTTCCCGGTCCGACCTACGCAGAAATGCTCGACCCCGCGGCGTTGCCGGCCGCCCTCAGGGATAAGGCCGTGGCGGCGCAACGCGACGAATTGGATCCTGCCAATCTCCTCAACATTACCTGGCGCGGGCCGGACCACGGCATTCGGCACGTGCTTCTGCCCAATGAGTTGACGGGCGCGAAGGCGAATATCGTGGTCATGGTGGGGCACTACTTTCCGTCCGGCAGCCACAAGGTGGGGCCGGCGTATTCCACGCTGATGGAAGGGGAACTCGCGGGAGGGATCGAGCCTGGCAAGAGCACCACCATCGGCCCCTCCACCGGAAATTTCGGAATTGGTGTGGCGTACGTTTCCCGGCTCAAAGGTTACCCCGCCATCGTGATCATGCCGGAGGGGATGAGCGCGGAGCGCTACGAGCGCATTCGCCAGTATGGCGGGAAGCTTGACCTGACGCCCGGCTCGGAGAGTGACGTTATTTTGGTGCTGGAGCGCACGCTGGAGTATCGCAAGGACCCGCGCAACAAAGTTCTTGCGCAGTTTGAGCTACTTCCCAATTACCGGTTCCACCGCTATGTAACGGGACGCAGCGCCCTGGAGGCAGCGAAGCCTTACGGAAATGGCCGCGTCGCTTTGTTCGCGGCGGCGCCGGGATCCGCCGGAACGCTGGCGGCGGGCGACGAAATCAAGGCCGCCTTCCCGGATTGCCTGGTCGCGGCGCTCGAACCGCGGGAGTGCTCCACGCTCTTCAACAATGGGTTTGGAAGCCATCGGATCGAAGGCATTGGCGACAAGATGGTGACCCTGATCCACAACGTGCTGACCACCGACTACGTGGCCATGGTCCACGATGATGATTGCGTGATGGGGTTGGAGTTGCTCGAGCGCCGGCAACACAGCATCGAACCGTACGTGGGCTTGCCTTCCGGATCGCTCAAAGGTCTTCAGGGCTTGTTCGGGGTTTCGGGCATCTGCAATATCCTCGGTGCAATTCGCATGGCGCGGTTCCTCGACCTTGGCCCCGATGACAATGTGGTGACGATTGCCACCGACGGATTTGACCGCTATCCCTCCGTTCTTGCGGACCTCGAAAAGCGCACGGGGCCGCTCCCCCTCAGCGTTCTTGACGCGCGCTTTGAATCCGTTTTTCGCGGTGGAGGGCCGGAAGATATTCTGGATGTGCGGCCGCGCGAACAGAAAGAGCGGCTGTTCGGATACAAGCAAGAAGTATGGACCAACTTCGGCTATTCCCTGGCCTACCTCGAAGGCATGAAATCACAGTCTTTTTGGGATAAAGAGTTCGGCAAGATCGCGGAGATTGATGCGAAGCTGCTTAAAGAACGGGCATAGGTTACAGGGGACAGGTTATAGGGGCCGAACGGTAAAGTTTAAAGGGTAAGAGATAAAGGGTGAAGGATGAAGTGCGGACGGGCAGGGTAAAGGGTAAAGTTTAAGGGATAAGAGATAAAGCGTGAAGGATGAAGGATGGAGTGTGAAACACGACTAGCAAAGCGTGGAGTTTAGAAGATAGATTTAGGACCGACTCTTAGATGGGCATTTGCATTTTCCCTCGGCAGGGCCTCGGGGATAAGCCGTTCCGCTGGCGCAGGGGGGAAGTCAGGGGCCGCCAAATCCCAAATCCAATATTTTATTCCCGCAACCAGGCACTTGCACCGAGGGCATGGGGGATATCTCCCGTCCGTTATTTGGGAGCAGGAAGGTTTTGGAGCTGTTCTTTGGTCGCCGATTTTACGTTTTGGATGCCGGCAATCCGGAGTACGGTTAAGTCACTCTTTTGTTGAAAGAGTATCACGGTATAGAGCTCATAGGGAGAGGTGGCCGTTACTAAACCCCAGACCATAGGCCGGGGATCTTCTTTCTTCGGATCAGACTTCGGCAGAGCACCCTGCCAGGCAGCGACGGGATTAAAACCCTTGACCACGTCATCGGGATGATTTCTGGCAAAAACGTTCCATGACTCTTTGATCGCTTCGTTTTTTTCCGTTCCTAGCGCAATGTCCGTGCCGATATGTGCCACATAGAGCTCCCCGCTCCTTTTGAATAACGTTATAAAGCATCCGCTCATCGGCCCCGTCAAAACATCGAAACCTTGCGCGCCTGGGATCAACTGGCAGAAGGTTACCTCTCCAGGTATGTATGTCAGCCACTGGAAAGTCCTATGGATCTTGGGGTGAATTCCCTCCTCAACTCGGCTCGTCTTGGTGAATACGCCCGTCGATGGCATCACCGAAAGGATGGTGGAAAAGTATTGCTGCCAGGTCCCAACCGCGTCCTTATTCACCTTGCGGGGGAGGGGATTTGTCCATTTGATGTACCTGTCAACAAGCAGTTTCGATTCGATCATGCCTTTTCCTTTCCAACCATTGATTTGATTTCTGTTTTGGCGCCCGATTTTTGAGTAGTATACCACACGGTCGACTTTTGTCCTTCACCCTTTGACCTTTACCCCTCGACGTTTACCCTTTACCCTTTACCCCTTATCATTTATCATTTTTCCGCGACGCGAGCCCCGAATCGCGAGCCCCGCGTCCCGTATCCCGTATCCCGTATCCCGAGTTCAAATATGGAAAACACCAATGTTAAACCGAAGGTTGCCGAGGTCCGGGAGAAGTCCCAGTTGATGTCGGCTTCGGAAATTGACCGCACGCTGGTCCGACTGGCCAATGAAATCCTGGAGCGCAACAATGGCCTGGCGGGAGTTGTCTTGGTCGGCATCCGCCGGCGGGGGGTTCCCCTGGCGGAGCGGCTGGCCAAGAAGATGATGGACATCGAAAAGACCTCGCCCCCCGTTGAGACGCTCGACATCACTTTCTACCGCGACGACCTTTCCACCGTCGCGCCAAAACCCGTGGTCCATGAAGTCCCCTCGGCATTTACCGTGGAGGGGCAGACGGTGATTCTGGTGGATGACGTCCTCTACACCGGCCGCACCACGCGCGCGGCTCTGGACGCCCTGCTGGATCACGGCCGGCCGCAGCGCGTGGACTTGTGCGTCCTGATCGATCGCGGCCATCGCGAATTGCCCATCCAGGCCAACTACGTGGGGCGGGTGATCCAAACCTCCGACACGGAAGTGATTGAAGTGCGCGTGCGCGAAATCGACAACGAAGAAAAAGTGAAGCTCTGCGAGCGCGTGGGGTAAAGCCGCGGGCAGTTATAGCGCCGATAAAGTTACAAACAATCTCACGCAAAGGCGCAAAGCCACAAAGATTTGGAAAGTACGCCCGGTGTGCTTTTTCTGCGCCTTCGCGCCTCTGCGCCTTTGCGTGAGATGTTCTCCCCGATCCCCTGAAACAAATAATAAACATTCCTGTAACGCGAATTTCTTGTTCTGACCTCAGGATATGAAGTTCCGGAGTTTGCATACGATATCTCATAGTGCGGATGGGGCCTGCCGAAGGCATGGACAGATTGCCCATTCGATTTCATACACTTACAGATGTCTCTAATTTCCAGAAGTTTGGACGCAGGTTTGCGGGCATAGCTAATCATCCAAATTTAATGCGATCCCCAGGTAGCGTTAAGTACCGAGCTTTGAATCTCCCCCAAGCAGGGGGGTATGCGAGGAGGACTATGAAACGAAAGGTGTTCTTCCAGTTCAGGCGGTTGCGGAGCCCGCTCGCGGGCGCCGCTATGATGCTGTTCATGCTCATCGGCTCACAACTGCCCTGCCCGGCACAACAAACCGTCGGGTCCATCGCAGGGACGGTACTGGATGCTTCGGGGGCGGTGGTACAGGATGCCACCGTGAAGGCGCGCAATATCGCCACCAATTTCGAGGTAACAGTGACCTCGAAAACCAGCGGGTCTTACTCCATCTCCAATCTTCCCGTCGGAACCTACGAGCTGAAGTTCACCAAGCAGGGTTTTGAAACCGAGACCCACACCCAAGTCCTAGTTACGAGCGACCGGACCACCACGGTCGATGGCGCATTAAAGGTCGGGGCAGTCAGCACCACGGTGGAGGTGAGCGCCACCCCCCTCATGAACCAGACGGACGCCACCAACGGCTACGTGGTTGACCAACTGACCATTCAGGATACGCCGCTGGGGACCGGCAGCTTTACGCAACTAGCGATCCTGACTCCGGGCGTGCACGCGGATTTTCTGGGCGGGGCGGGGGCCCAAACCGGCTTGGGCAATCAGGCCATATTTGCCAATGGGAACCGTGACACCAGTAACAGCTTCTCGCTGAATGGCATCAACACCAACAACCTGTTCAACGGCAACTCCACCAGCCAGGTGGGGGAGAACCGCTTTGTGCTTAACACGGGAGAAAACTTCGGCCCCGGTGGGTCAATTCAAACCAGTTCCTCGGTGTACGGGGCCATCGGCCAAGCCCTGCCCACACCCCCCATTGATTCGATCCAGGAAATTGCCGTGAATGCCGCCATGTATGACGCCACCCAAGGGAATAGTAGCGGCGCGCACATCAGCGTGCTGACCAAGTCGGGCACTAACCAGCTTCACGGCTCGGCTTGGGAGCAGTGGCAAAACAGCACGATGAACGCCGCGCCGTTCTTTTATAACGCTGCGGGCGTCGCGAATCCCTTCATGAATCGTAACATGTTCGGCGCCACCCTCGGCGGCCCCATCAAAAAGGACAAGTTATTCTACTTCCTGTCCTATGAGGGGGTTCGCGTAGCCGATGCGTCGTTGGCTACCCAGGACGCCACGGTACCGCTAGGGCTCACCAATGACCGCAGTACGGGTGGCATCGTGGCCGCCGTCAACTCGACCTACGGCACGACTTCCTTCGCGGCAAACCAGATCAATCCGGCAGCTTTGGCTGTTTTGCAGGCCAAGCGTTCCAACGGACAATATCTGATTCCGAGCGCCCAATTTAACGCGACAGAGTCCTTCCAAGTCGGGGGAGATGCCGTGGTCCAGGGGGCAAACTCGCATGCCAACGTGGACCAGGGGATTGCCAGTCTTGACTATCAGATAAACGATAAGGACCGCTTATCCGGAAAGTATTACATTCAGGACAATCCCACCACGAATCCCTTCGGCTATTCAGAGAGCCTGCTGGGCTTCTCGCAGCAGCTTTCGGCGGGCAGCCAGGTTGTGTCCATCATGAACACCATGATCCTGTCGCCGACGATTACTTGGGAGATGCACGGTGGGTTCACGAGGCTCCGGGCGTATGGCACGACACAATCGGAATTCAAGCCGGGCGCGTTGGGCATCACACTGCCAGGTACGGCCACGTTCCCCTACCTTGAAATCGACACCTCCGACCCTACCCTGAGCAATGGACTGGATTTCGGCGTCAGCCCCAGTTTTGGCAATGCCGGGATGTACCAGAATCAATGGGAAGCCGAATCCTCGCTGAATATGGTGAAAGGAAGGCACACGATAGCGCTGGGCGCACAATGGGATCCAACGCAGCTCAATATTATCAACAAGAACACGAACACGGCGACCGTTGAGTTTTTGACCTTTCAAGACTTTGTAGAAGGCAACGTCAACGACGGCGTAGCCTTGGCGGGCGCGGCAAACCGCTATTATCGATCGAATACGGCGGGGGCGTATATCAACGATAACTTCAAGCTGCGGAGCAACCTGACCATTACCGCTGGAGTGCGCTGGGATTATGACGGGCCAATGTCCGAGAAGTATGGCAAGCTGACCGGATTCAACCCCAACCTTTATGCGTACGATGCGACTGCGGACACCATTACCAATTCGGGGGTGGAAATTGCGGGGAATAACCCCAATTCCGCCACTAAGGGCGCCAGCAATTCCCTGCTGAATCAGCGCCAGTGGGGTTTTGCCCCGCGCATCGGCATCGCGTGGACTCCATATACGAAACTGACCGTGCGCGCGGGATATGGCATCTACTACGATCGCGGCGAGTTGTTTAGTTACTTCTCGGCTCCCGCGGGCTCGGGCTTCAACGGTCCCTTCGGAGTGACGCTGGCGCCGCCCTTCGTCGAGCCGGACGAGGCGTTCCGGGGCGCGTCACTTTCCGCGCCATTTGGCACATCCCCCATCCCGCCACCCTCCGGCACTGCCGCCAGTTTTCTCAGTCTGTTGCCCAACCTGTCACAAACCGGGTCCGGGTACTGGCCCACGGGCAACACGTCTGGCCCTTTCCTGTTCAGCGGTTATGATATCAACAACAAACTGCCTTACACGCAGAACTGGACCCTCGATTTTCAGTACCAGCTCTCCAACAGTTGGTTGTTCGACATTGGATATGTGGGCAATCACGGATTACACGAAGTGCTGCCCGTTCCTTTCAACCAGGCGCTCATTGCCACCCCCTCAAATCCGGTGAACGGCCAGATGTATTCTTACGGCGGCTTGAGCCAGTACAGCCCGTGCAACACTTACTACAACGGTAATACGCCGCTCGACTACGAACCACTGTGCCCGCCGCCGTACTATTCCGGCAACGCGGAGGTCCGTGTGCCCTATATCGGCTATGACTACAATTCCGTGACCTACAAGGCCGAGGGCATCGCTAATTACGATGCCTTACAGGTTCAGGTGCGCAAGCACCTGTCCCACGGGCTGCAATTTACCGCGTCATACACCTACTCACACGCTCTCGACGAGCAGAGCGGGCTGGGCCTGTTCGTGACAGGGAACAACCCGCAGATTCCCCGATCAAATTATGCCTCAGCGGACTTCGACCAGACGCATGTGTTTCTGATCAACTACAGCTACACGTTCCCGAGCGTCGCCAAGAACAGCAAGGCCCTGGGATATCTCGCGAATGGCTGGATCTGGGGCGGGCAGACCGTGGCCGAGAGCGGCCAGCCTTACAGCCCCTACGACTACCATGGCTCGGTGGCGGGTTTGTATTACGGCACGTATGATGAATTGGCCAACCCGATTGTCCCGCTCGCGCCCGGCGTAACGGCTAAACAGGCGGAACTCCAGGGCACTACGGGTGTCAATGCGGGCAAGCCCGTGCTCAATTCCAGCAGTTTTCTCCCCCAGTTTCTTCAGCCCGGCCAGGACGGCGTTCCCCCCTGCGATGCTTCCGGGTGCGACGACTGGGAGTCGGTGTTTGGGAGCTCGGGAAGAAACCTGTTTCGTGGTCCTTTCCAGGTGCGCTTTGATATGAGCCTGGCAAAGCAGTTCCCCATCATCAAGGACCGGTTCAATCTGCGCTTTGAGGCTGACGCGTTCAACATCTTCAACCAACCCGATTTCGACACCCCCAACAACGACGTGGATTTCTTCCCCAACTATTCCGGGCCGCCATCAATCCCTCCCCACGGTAGCCTCGGGGTCATTCAACATACCATCGGCAGCCCGCGCTTCCTCCAGCTCGGCCTGCACCTCTTGTTCTAAAACATCGCTCCGGCGCCGCCGGCACAAATGAATTTGTGCCGGCCGCCGGGGGCTTGGCCTTTCCCGTCAGCCTGATTCAGCAAAATAACACTTGGTCAAACGCGGACTGCGACATTGAGTCCACGCCCAGACATGGACATAATGTCGATAAATCGCCCTCGTCTCAACCTTGCTAGCTCGCTTTGTAGCTCGTATTCGTGGTTATTTGTGCTTTATCCACAATGCGAGTTAGCCGTTTTCGAGAATCGGTAGGTAACACAACAAAGGCTCGGCGGTGCCTGTTGGCACTCCTAAAAGTAAGGATCAGGCTCCGGAATGGCGGCGCCGTCTTTGCGCGGGGAGGACGCGCCATAGTTCACGCCGGTGGCGGAATCGTGCAGCACCGCCTGCCCCCCTCCCATCGATGTCGAAAAGGCCCCGTGCAGCGTCAGGATATGGCCTCGATCCATCAACCCCTGCCGGACCGCCTCGGGAACTCGGTCCTCGATCATGAAATCGCAACCGGCGAAGTTGAGCTTGGTGAAGCGTGGAGCTTCCAGCGCCGCCTGGATGTTCATCCCGTAGTCCACCAGGTTGGAGACAAACTGGGCGTGAGCCTGAGGCTGGTTCAATCCACCCATGATGCCGAACCCGATATGGAGATCGCCCTTCTGCATGAAGCCGGGAATGATGGTGTGAAACGGGCGCTTGCGGGGAGCGAGCACATCGGGCGAATCCGCATCGAGCCGGAATAGCGCGCCTCGGTTGTGCAGCAACAGGCCAAAGCCTTCCACCACCACGCCGGAGCCAAACGCGCCCGAGAGGCTCTGAATGAACGACACGATGTTGCCGTCCCGATCCACGGCACTGAGGTAAATGGTGTCACTTCCAAGTCGGGCCGGATCTCCCGCCTGCACCTCGCAATGCGCCTTGCTCATGTCAATCGTCTGGGCGCGCTCGGCGGCGTAGGCTTTCGAAATGATTCCTGCCGACGGAACTTTTGCAAACCTTGGGTCAGCGAGATAGCGCCGCAAGTCGGAATAGGCAAGCTTCTGCGCTTCCATCTTGATGTGGAGCGCATCGGTGCTGGAAGGGCCGTACTGCGCCAGCGGAAAACGCTCCATAATGTTGAGCATTTCGAGCGCAGCCATGCCTTGGCCATTGGGAGGCAGCTCGTAAATCGTCCAGCCGCGGTACGTTGTCGAGATGGGGTCCACCCATTCCGGGCGGAAATCGGCGAGATCCGCCGCCGTCATCACCCCGCCTAGGCAATCGGAAGTTCTGATCAGCGCCTCGGCAATGGCCCCGCGATAGAACGCGTCGGGTCCCTGGCTGGCCACTAATTCCAGCGCGCGTGCGTAGGGGGCATTGCGAAAAATCTCGCCCGTTGCCGGCGCCTGGCCGTTCGGAAGGAATACCGCTTGGGCATTGGGGTCGGCGTCCAGAGTGTGCTGGGTACCTTTCCACTCGCCAGCGATGATCTCCGCGACAGGAAAGCCGTTCTGTGCGTAGTAAATCGCCGGCTTGAAAAGCTCCGCCCACGGCAGTTGGCCGAACTTTGTGTGGAGAGCCTCCCAGCCGCGCACGCAGCCCGGCACCGTGACTGAGTAGATTCCCGCCGCCGGCATGCTCGTATGGCCTTTTTGCCTCAGGAATTCCGGAGTCAACTTTTCCGGCGCCCAGCCGCTGGAATTGAGACCGGAAAGCTTTCCGGTTTTCGCGTCCCACTCGATGGCAAAAAGGTCGCCGCCCATGCCGTTCATCATGGGCTCCACCACCCCCAGCACGGCGTTGGCGGCAATGGCGGCGTCAGCAGCGGAACCTCCCCGCGCCAGAATTTGCGCCCCTGCTTGTGAGGCCAAAACCTCGCTGGTGGCCACGATCCCCTGCCGGGTAATGACCATCGAGCGGGCCTGAGTGCGGCCGGGACGAACGTCCGAAGTTTGAGAGAAGGTGGAAGCAGACACGGCGGACGCCACCACGAACGCCATTACCAGATGCCTGAGTTTTTTGCCCATGGCGGCAGTTTTCCGGCGAAGACCGGGAATAGCAAACGGTAGCACAGGCACTCTTGCCTGTGCTTATGCATTTTCGAATGAAGCCGCCTCGAGGCCACGACACCGGCGAGAGTGCCTGTGCCACTTCCAAGCGCCTAAGCCCCTGCGGCCTTACCCGTGAATTTCGGCGTAATGTGCTCGGCCACAAACGTCTCGATGGACGTTGGGGTGGTGTTGCGCCCGGAACGAGGCTCGAGCGGGGTCATGTATCCAGAATTCAGGGCCTCTGCCATTTCCAGGATAAGGTCAACCATGTTGGAAGACATCCCCATCTGCGTCATGGCGGGTTTTATTTGCGCGGGTGGGAACTGCATGTAGCCGAGCCCCGGTTTGCCGATCGCTTTGCCGATGACCGACGTCACTTCCTGGTAAGTCAAGTCGCGCTGCCCCTGAAGCTCGCGCACCTGTTTGCCGGTAAATGCCAGCTTCAGCAGGGTTTCGGCCGCCGCCGCGCCAATGTCCTGCGTGGCAATCATCGCCACCTTCAGGTCGCCGCGCAACGGACCGCCCGTCGCGCCGAAGTTCTGGATAATCCCAACCTGCGGCAGAAGGTTTTCCATAAAGTAGCCCGCCCGTAGATAGACAGCGTTGAGGGCGACAATACCGTTCAGTTTCCATTCCAGGTTGTGCAGGCCCACCACCGGTCCTGTCTTCTCGGATCTGTCGGCCCCAATGCTGCTGAGGACCACCGCATGCTCCACGCCGGTGTTTTGCAAGGCCGCCACCAGGGCATCGCTCACACGCTCCTGGTCCTCGCGGACGTTGGAGTGCGTAGGGTTGGGCGGAATCATCAGATAAACCGCCTTCGCGCCGCTAAAAGCATGGGTGAGCGCAGCCGCATCATTGGCATGGGCCACCACGGCCTCGGCGCCTTTCTGCACAAAGCGTTCCAAACGGCTGGCGTCGCGGCCAATCACCCGAACCTTCTCCCCATGGGCCAGCAGCTTTCCGGCAACTACACTTCCTGTATTCCCACTTGCACCGATAATTGCATACATGGTCACACCTCCGTATTTCCTTAGATGTGCTGAACCCAAAGAGGGTTCGTGGATTTGTTCGGGGGACGGAAAAATAGGCGGTGCCGACGGCCAAACCCCCGCGTGACGCACTTCCCCGCATCGGCAATCGGCAGTGTTCAGACGGAAGATGAACCTATTCGCCGGCTGCGAAAATCGCAAATCACCAATCACCAATCATTCAATGAACCGATGGCTCGATGGTCCGATGATCCGATCCTTCCTGCATGCGTGATAGAATGAGTCGAACACATCCCCATGCGCGAATTTCCATTGCCGCAAGAGATTCTCAAGGTTTTTGAGCACCAGCCGGGCAAGACGTTCCGGCTTCGCGAGCTGGTGGTGGAGCTCGGTCTGCGGTCGAGCCAGGCGCGCGACCTCAAGAACGCGCTGAAAGTGCTCTCCCGCCAGCACCGCATCGTTTACCTGAAGAAAAATCACTTCGCCCTGGCAAGCAAGGAACGCCAGGCCGGCGCGGCGAGCCCCGAACCCCGAATCCCGAATCCCGGGACTGCGCGGACGCGCGGTGCGAACGTGACGACCGGCCGCCTGATTGGCCATCGCGATGGCTACGGCTTTGTGGTGCCTGACGCGCCGCTCGCGGGGTCGGATCAGGACATCTACATCTCCTCTGACGGCATGGGCTCCGCCATGAACGGTGACCGCGTGGAAGTGCAGGTGCTCCGCGCCAAGCCCGACGGACGCCGGGAGGGCCGCATCCTGCACGTCACCGACCGCGCCCAGAAGACCGTGGTGGGCCAGTTTCATTGCGGCCAGCGCTATAACTTCGTGATGCCTTTTGATCATCGCATCCCGTTCGAAATCGTCATTCCGCGCGGGGAGGAGTGGCCGGGCGGCGAGAACACTGCGCCGTTACCGAGCCGCGATCGCCAGTTCGGGGGCGAGTCGGAACAGCAAGTCCGAAGTCCGAGGTCCGAGGTCCGAAGTACCCGCGACTTGGAAGGCCTGGTGGTTGACGTCGAAATCACGAGTTTTCCCCGCCCGGCGGCGCTGCCCCGCGGCCGCGTGGTGGAGATTCTCGGCCGGCGCGAGGACTTCGGCGTGGACGTGGAAATCATCATCCGCAAATTCCACCTGCCCCACCGTTTTCCCGCCGAGGTGCTCGCGGAAGCCGGCGCGGCGCCACAATACATCCCGGAGCGTGACCGCGAAGGCCGCCGCGATTTCCGCGGACTTCCCATCGTGACCATTGACGGCGAAACGGCCAAGGATTTTGACGATGCCGTGCTGGTGGAGCGCCGGGGGAATGGGAATTATCTGCTGCACGTCCACATCGCGGACGTTGCCCACTACGTGCGCCCCGGCACCGCGCTCGACCGGGAGGCCCGACTGCGCGGCACCTCGGTCTATTTTCCCGACCGCGCCGTGCCCATGCTGCCGCTGGAGCTCTCGAACGGCATTTGCAGCCTCAATCCGCACGTCGATCGCCTGGCGATGTCGGCGTTGATGGAGATTGACCCGCAGGGACGAATTGTCGAGTACGAGCTCGTGCCGGGAATCATCCGCAGTGCCGAACGCATGACCTACACGGCGGTTCGCGACATTTTGTCGGGTGAACCGGCGGCCACCGTACGCTACGGGACCCTAAGCCAACACTTCAAGTTGATGAAGGAACTTGCGCTCATTCTCAATCGGCGGCGAGTGCAGCGCGGCTCCATCGATTTCGACCTGCCGGAACCCCTGATCGAGTTTGACGAATTTGGCCGCATGGTGGGCATCACGCGCTCGGAGCGGAACTTTGCCCACCGCCTCATTGAAGAATTCATGCTGGCCGCCAATGAAGCCGTGGCCGGGTATCTCGAGCGCCGCGGAATTCCCTCGCTCTATCGCATCCACGAGAAGCCCGAAGCGAAGAAGGTTTTGGAGTTTGAAGAGATCGCCGCGACCTTCGGCTACTCCTTGGGAGTGGAACAGCCTGCTGCCCAGCGCTTCCGGACGAGCAAGCGTGATGAGCGCGACCGCCACGCACGCTTCCTGGAGCGAGTGGAGACAAAGGAACTGGAGATCAGCCCGCGGCACTACCAGCGGCTCACCCAGCGCCTGGAGGGAAAGCCTGAGGAGCGCATCCTCTCCTATCTCATGCTGCGCTCACTGAAGCAAGCGCGCTATTCGGAAGAAAACGTCGGCCATTTCGCGCTCGCGGCTGAAACCTATACCCATTTCACTTCACCCATCCGCCGTTATCCCGACTTGATCGTGCACCGCATTCTCAAGGCCACGCTCGGACGCGAGGGCGGCAGTGCGCGAGTCGCAGGCGATGCTGTGGATGATCATGTTCCTGGAGCGCCGAAGAAGGAAGCGCCGCGGAAGCGTCGCGGGGCGGCGATGGAAAGGCGCCACGAGCCGGCACACCTCAGCCCAGGGGCGGCGGTCCAAACCCTGCCCGGCGGCGCCTTCGTGCTTCCCCTGGAACTGCACTCTCTTGGGCTGGCAACCTCGGAGGCCGAACGCCGCGCCGCCGACGCCGAGCGCGAGCTCATCGAGTGGAAGAAAGTCTCGTTCATGGCGCAGCACGTGGGCGACGAGTTCGACGCGCTCATCATCAGCTTGATCAAGTTTGGATTCTTTGTGGAGCTTACGGACCTATTTGTGGAAGGCTTCGTCTCGCTCTCCACGCTGGGCGCTGACTTTTACGTTTACCGCGAGCGTGAACGCGCCATCATTGGCCAGCACACACACCGCGCCTTCCATCTGGGCGAACGCGTGCGCGTGCGCCTGGACCGCATCGATCAATCGGGTAACAAGCTGGAGTTTTCTCTGAAGGAGTAGGGGCGCTCACCCCGCTGGCACGCTCGCGGGGATTTGCCGGAATAGCGCGGCTTCAATGGTCGTGCTCGCGCATTTCGCGGCGAATCGTATCGGGGTCGTCGAGTGGCGCGCCGTGGTGCGCCTTCAAGTCCAATCCCGGCTCCCGCACTTTGGCAGGGTCGAAAATGCGCACGTCGCTGGGCAGTGCGTCGTAGGGCGTAAAATCCGGCTGAGTGGTGAAGAAATCGCTGAGGTCGGTGGCGGCGGCATCGAACTGGTTGAGAAAGCCCAGGTGAAAGGTTAAATCAAAAGTCTTGAGGATGCTGGCCATGCTGGTGTGGACGTGCGATACGTAGCCGCTTCGTGCATAGGGACTGATGACCATCAACACGCTGCGGTGCGCGTCCACGTGGTCGACTCCAGACTGCGCGTCGTCCTCCGTCACAAAAATCGCCATGTCCTTCCAGAAGGGGCTATGCGAAAACAGTTGCACCAGTTTGCCCAGCGCCAGATCGTTGTCGGCAACATAGGAGGCGTGGTACGCGTATCCATCGGCGGGCCGCGGGTCGGCAGTGTGATCGTTCGGCAGCCAGATAAAAGTGAATTGCGGCAGCGGTTCCTTGCCACTGGCATAACGGATCTGGAACTCGCGTTCAAACTGGCCGAACCGGTACTGGTCAGAAATGTTGGTGTTGAAGGTGGCGTAATCACGCGAGGTGTTTTCAAACAGCACCTCCGTCATCGGCATGTTCGTCGCCTCGCGAACTCCCGTGGGCTGGTCGCCAATACCTTCGTCCTCTCCCGCGACTTCAAGCCCCTCTCCGTAGTTGCGAAAGCTGATGTGGCCGCGCGACAGGTGCTCCCACAACGAGCCGGCTTCGAGATAGGTCTCGGGGAAGGGATGGGTTGAGCCAATGCTGAGGCGGCCGGGCGCATCGTCATCAGGCTGGAAAGTGAAGTGCCTGCCGTAACCCGCTGGCACGGCGGTCTCCAGAACTTCGTTGGGATAATTTCCCACCAGCCAGTGGTGGCCATCCACAGAGACATCCCCTTCCACGTAGTAGTTGTCACTAATGCCGAACCGCCGCGCCAGGGCATGATGATTGGGTGTGACGTGACCATCTTCGATCGTGGGCTCGTCTTTTTCCGTCACCTGCGCAGTCTCGCCCCAGCGGGCGAGCGCTGGGTCGCCTTCGAAGTCTGCGCCCGGCGGATGCAGGTCCCCAAAGACTTCGTCAAAAGTTCGGTTCTCTTTCACGATAAAGACGACGTGTTTGATCGTCGTGCTGGCTTCACCAAGCGGCGGGACGGGGAGGTTCGAGCGGCCCGAGATGCCCTGCGCACGGTCATGTGAGCGGAAGAACCCGTTGTTCGCCGCCACTCGGCCGGTGTCGGACGCCGCGTTCATTAACGAGGCGAACGCCTTCAGCGAGGGCAATGAGATGATGGAAACGACCCCCTTCATGAGGTCCCCGATATAAGTTCCCTCCGGGCCCTCATGAAAACTAGGTCCGCCGTTGGGTCCCGCCCCGAATCCCTTTCCATTCGCCACGAAGAGATTTCGGTTGTCGGCGCTGACGGCCACTCGAGCGGGGAACCATGCGGTGGGAATATATTCGAGCACTTTCGCCTTGTGCGCGTCGAGCACTGCAACAGCGTTAATGCCCGCGCACGCCACGTACAGCTTCTTTTCATCGTGGCTGAGGGCCATACCGAACGGCAGCACGCCGCGCAGGCCTTCCACAACATCTGCCGGCTTGAGCACGACGGTTTTCTTGATCCGGTTCGTGCGGGCATCAAGGATGGTGATGCTGTCCTGGGCGGAGTTTGACACAAACACTTCCTTCTTACCCGCCACCACGTCCCCAGGACTTGACCCGCCGACGGATTTATCGCCTACGGGAATTCCGGTCCGGACTTTTGCCAGCACGCTGGGCTTCGCTGGGTCGCGAAGGTCAATCACGAAAACGGAATTCGAATCAGGGACGTTGGGATCGCCCAAACCGGCGATCTGCTTGCCCTCCACGGTCGCGCCTTTCTCGGCCTCAGGTGAGGGGAAACCGAAAGCTGGGAAGTCCAGGCCCGTCGTCCGGGGTTTTTTCGGATCGTACCCAGGCACCACCGAGTACTGGAACATCCCCACGTTGGAAACGTAGGCGCGCTTTCCATCCGGGGAAAGTGCCAGCCCGAATGGCATGCGCCCCACAGAAATACTGGAGAGAATCTGCTTTGACTGCGTATCCACGATAACCAGCCGGAAATGCGCGAGGTCGAGCGCCAGCAGGTGGCGGCCATCCCGCGTGAGCAGGATGGCGCCGGTCAAGCTGTCCTTGTAAGTCGCGCCGAGATATGTCCCGTCCAGGCTGAGCGCGTCAAGCCGCTGGTGCGTCACGAGGTCGAAAATCCCAATCTTCCCGTTGTCGCCTTCCGATATGTAGAGGGTGTGATTGTCGGGTGCAATGGCGGCGCCCAAAAAGACGCTTTCCGGGTCAGCATCGGTGGAATCGAAACCGGGAGGAATTTGCGCCACCTGGGGTTGCGGGTCGCCGAGCCCAGTAATGATCGAAACAGAAAACGGCTTCGTGCCACTGTTGACAGTGACCAGCGTCTTGCCATTGGGGCTGAGGACCAACCCGTAAGGATGCGGCGCAACTTTGACCTGCTTGCCGAGCGGCGTAATCAGTCGCCCGCTGGGGAGGACGGTCTCGCCGTTGGGATCGATCTTGGTCGGCCGGTTTCCCGCCGGAGCCGACAAAGACGACCCCGATACCTGCTTCGGGTCGCTTGCCTGCGGCCATCCAGCTTGACCATTTAAGAATAGAAGCGTGATCACAAGGAAATATCTCGGCCGCATGACTAGGTCCTCCCCAGATGAATTTGCATTTGCCGCGCATCATAACACGGATGAATTACAAGCGTGTGAAGCAGACATTGCCCACTTGGTTCCAACCCACAATTCGGCGCATAATAGGCGTCGCCCTCGCGGGGGCTTGCCATGCCTGCGAACCTCACCCCCGACTACCTCGAAGCGGAGAGACGCTTCAAGAGCGCCAAGTCGACGGAGGAGAAAGTCGCGGCCATCGAAGAAATGATGGCCACCATTCCGCGCCACAAGGGCACGGAGAAGATGCAAGCGGACCTGAAGCGGCGGCTCTCCAAGCTGCGCGCCGAGCAGGCCCGCCGGCCCACCAGCCGCATCGGCATTATCCATCGCGTCGAGAAGGAAGGGGCCGGACAGGTGGTGATGGTAGGGCCGCCCAACAGCGGCAAGTCGATGCTGGTGCGGCAGCTCACCCATGCGATGCCGGAAGTGGCCGACTACCCCTTTACCACGCGCGTGCCGCTGCCGGGAATGATGCCGTTTGAAGATGTGCAAGTCCAACTGGTGGATTTGCCTCCGGTGCATCCGGATTTCCCTGAGTCGTGGCTTTATCAGATCATCCGCAACGCCGACGCCGCCTTGCTGGTGGTTGACCTAAGCGACCCCGACCTGCTGGAGGATCTTGAGACGACGCTCGGCCAAGTCGCGAACGCCAAGGTGCAACTCGACCAGGCCGAATTTCCGAACGTGCCCGGCTGGCTTCGCAAGCGCACCCTGCTGGTGGCCAACAAGATTGACGTGACCGGGGCCCCGGAGGATTTGGATATTCTGCGCGACCTGTACGGCGAACGGTTTGTCTTGACCAGAACGTCGGCGGAAACAGGCGAGGGCCTGGATTCTCTCCGCCGCGCGGTGTTCGAGTTGCTGGAGGTCATTCGCGTCTACACCAAGGCTCCGGGAAAGAAATTGGAGCGGGTCGCGCCGTATATCCTCAAGCGAGGCTCACGCCTGATCGACCTCGCCGGCCACGTGCACCAGGATTTTCTGGCGCAGCTCAAGTATGCTCGACTGTGGCGCGAGGGACGATTCGATGGCCAGATGGTGAATCGTGATCATGTGCTCGAAGATAAGGACGTGGTGGAATTGCATCGATAAATTGGAGGATCGAGCCATCGGGTCATTGTTCGGTTTTGCCGTAATCAACTCTTGGGGAGGAAACAGAGATGAGCAGCTTCGTTATTGAATACTACTATAAGATCTTGCCCGGCGCGGGGGCCGAATGGCTGGCCCTTTACAAGAAGAATCACAATCCCATTCTGCAACAACTTATCAAAGAGGGAATACTCCTGAGCGAAAAGCTCTATGAACGGCGCTTTCATGCAGAGACGCCGGCATGGGATTACAAAATCGTCATGGTTTGGCGCGACTGGGCAGCGCTGCAGGAGGCCCATCATCGCGATCCGCAGATCAAGCTGGAGCTTTATCCCAACCAGGAGGAGCTGGCCCGCCAGGAAAAGCGGCGATGGGAGCTGACCACCGGCCATTGGGACGATGTGCTGAAAGAGGTGCCGCTCAACTGAAGCTGCCCGCAGTGTGCCTATCCCTAGGGCGGACGTGCTACACTCGCCGGTTCGCTGGCGCCTAGTCCCAGTTGACTGCGGTTTCAAGCCGCAGCCTTTGGAGTGCTCCACATGAAATTCAAACCGCAGTCCTCGGGAATTTCCCTTGCGCACGCCGCAATCTGCGCTCTTATCGTTCTCCCTCTGCTTGCGGCTCGCCCGCAGAATGCGTCAACCGACGAACCCAAACAAGATACCCATGGCGTCGTCGTGGCCAACATGGACACCTCAGTCAAGCCCGGCGACGATTTTTACCATTACGCCAACGGCGGGTGGATCAAGCGTACCGAAATTCCACCCGACCGCGGCGGAGTCGGTGTCTTCACCCGCCTCGCCGACCTGAGTGACAAGCGAACCGTCGGCCTGATTGAGGAGGCCGCCAAGGCCGATGCGCCAGCCGGTTCCAACGCCCGCAAAATTGGCGAACTTTATAACTCGTATATGGACGAAGCCGGCATCGAAGCCAAGGGCCTCGCCCCGCTTCGCCCTCACCTCGAATCCATTGCGGCCATCCACAACAAGGGCGAATTGGCTCGAGCTTTGGGTGAGAGTCTCCGGGCTGATGTCGATGCGCTCAATAACACCAACTTTCATACCGCCAACCTCTTCGGGTTGTGGGTCGCGCCCGGCTTTAACGACTCTGAGCACTATGCCGCCTACCTCTTGCAAGGCGGCCTGCAACTGCCCGACCGCGAATACTACCTGGCTGACAGCGACGGCATGCGCGACCTCCGCACCAAGTACCATGCCCACATCTCAGCCATCCTCGAGCTTGCCGGATTTACTCACACGGACGCCCGCGCCAAGCAAATCCTCAAGTTGGAGCATGCCATCGCGGAAAAACACCTTAGCTTGGCAGATAATGAAGACATTCATAAGGCCAATAACACTTGGACGCAGGCCGACTTTGCCGCTAGAGCTCCCGGCCTCGACTGGGCCGAGTACTTCCGCGGCGCCGGCCTCAGCAAACAGGAGAGCTTTATTGTCTGGCAGCCAACCGCCTTCACGGGCGAATCAGCTCTCGTCGCTTCCACTTCGCTCGACACCTGGAAGGACTGGCTGGCGTTCCACCTGATCGAAGCCTATGCCGGCGTCCTGCCCAAGGCGTTCAATGACGAGCGCTTCGCCTTCTTCGGCAAGGTACTCTCCGGCACACCGGAACAGCGTCCGCGCTGGAAGCGCGGCGTCGAACTGGTCAATGGCCTGCTCGGCGACGCCGTTGGCCAAATCTATGCGCAGCGCTACTTCCCGCCGGAAGCCAAGGCTGAGGCCCAGGCGATGGTTGCAAATATCATCGCCGCTTTCCGGAAGCGCATTGAGGCGCTCTCGTGGATGGCTCCTGCCACCAAGGCCGAAGCGCAGGCGAAGCTCACCACCCTGTATGTGGGGATTGGCTACCCGGAGACCTGGCGCGACTACTCGGCATACGACGTCAAGGCGGACGACATCTTCGGCAACGTCTGGCGCGCTGGCCTGTTTGATTACCACCACGAGGTGGCGCGTCTCGGCCTTCCGATCGATCGCCACGAATGGTCCATGACGCCGCAGACAGTGAACGCCGTCAATCTCCCGCTACAAAATGCGCTCAACTTCCCGGCGGCCATTTTGCAGCCTCCCTTCTTCGATCCACAGGCCCCTGCCGCGGCCAACTATGGCGCAATCGGCTCCGTCATCGGGCACGAAATCAGCCACACGTTTGACAACGAAGGCAGCGCGTTTGACTCCAAAGGGCGTGTGCGCAATTGGTGGACGGACGCGGACCTCGCTCATTTCAACTCTGCCACCGCGCGACTCGCCGCACAGTATGATACCTACAAGCCTTTCCCCGACCTCGCCGTGAACGGCAAGCAGACGCTCTCAGAAAACATCGCCGACGTCGCGGGCATCTCGGCTGCCTACGACGGCTACCGCGCCTCGCTCGCGGGCAGGACAGCACCCACGCAGGACGGCTTCTCCGGCGACCAGCAGTTCTTCATTGCCTTCGGACAGAACTGGGGATCGAAGACGCGAGAAGCGGCGCTCCGGAGGCAAGTGCTGACGAACGAGCACGCCCCCGCGCAATACCGCGCCGATACCGTCCGGAACATCGACGCATGGTACTCGACGTTTGATGCCCAACCCGGAGAGAGTCTCTATCTCGCGCCGGCGGACCGCGTGCGGATCTGGTAGGGGATCTGGGGAGGTTGTGCGCTTCAACCGCTTAGACACAAAGACAAGTCAAAAGGCAAAGTGCAAAAGGCAAAAGGCAAAAGTTAAAGACCTCCGCCGACTCTGACCAAGGCGATCGGATGAAAAGAAGAGAATTCTTACAAGTTTCACTGGTCGCGATGGCGCCGAGCGGCCTTGCGCCGATTGACAGGGCGAGCGCACCCAGCGCGGGGCCTGCCGACCCCGATCAACAGATCATTGCCGAGGGTGTGAAGGCAGCGCTTGACAAGAACTTCTACCCCGCCTTGATTGAGCGCGCTTACCCCGGGCATTTCGCAATTGTGGCGGACGGGAAAGGATATGGACCGGAGAATACCTGGCCGGGCCTCGACTCCTGGCAGATGGCGGGTGTCTACCTCATGTTGGGTAAGCACCGCGAGGTTTTGGATTACTTCGATTTTGTGCAAGCCTCCCAGCGCCCGGATGGCAACATTCCCTTTGCCATTTTCCCGGCCGATACCCCGCCCGAAGGGATTGACACCTTTTTGCGCGGGCTCCGGTATCCCCAAGACGTCTATACCTACAAGCCCATCGTTCGCGCGGGCCAATCCTCCACGAGCAATATGCTGCCGCGAAAGTGGATCGGCCTTTTCACCGATTGGCAGGTCAAGGTCAACCCCCTGAGCGTGCTGGGGCCCATCTGTTTCCTTTTGACCGCAAGGGAGATCTTTGCGGCCACCCAATCCGAAACCTGGCTGGCGGAGAAAATGCCAACGCTGGAGGCCGCCGGGCGGTATCTCCTGACGCGCATCAGCCCCAACGGATTGATGAGCGGCGCCGGCTTTTACGTCGAAGCGCCCCCTCGCAACCAGTGGGACGGCGTAACCCAATGCTATGCCGTCCACGCTTTTCGCCAGCTTGCCGCGCTGTGCAGGGTCCTGCGCAAGACGGATGCGGCGGGCGTTTGGATGGGTCATGCCGATGCTCTGCGCAGCCGCTTCCTCGAAGTCTACTGGCAGCGTGACCATTTTGCCGAATACGCTCATCCCGAACATGGCTTGGTTGATTTGCATGGCTTGACGGACGTTAACTGGGCGGCGATTGGGCTGGATGTTGCCCGTGACGATCAGGTCAAACTTCTGTGGCCCCTTCTCCTGCGTGAACCGATGTTCTGGCGGGGAGGGATGCCAACGCAATCAGCTTGCATGCCGTTCAATTACCAACCCTGGGAACTCAATGAGCCCTTGCCCTTTGAATTTCACGAGTACACGAACGACGTCGCGGCGATGGGGAGAGTGTGGTACCTGGAAACGCTGGCTTGCCTGCGATTGAAAGATTTCGGGCGCTTGCGCGAATCCGTGGTGAAGGTCTGCCAGATGGGCCGAAAATCAAATGGGCTCTGGTACGAACGGTATCACCCGGTCGAAGGTGATGCCGTGAAGCCCGGAGGCCAGTACGGCTACTGCGAGTACCCCGCCATCCTGTTGCGCACAGTCCTGGGCAACCCGTTGATCTTCCCCAAAGACTGGTGATTTCTCGGAACTCGCTGTTCGGCGAGGACGAAAATCCGCGGACCCACGACCGCAGTCGCCGCGATGGCTTGCTGTTGAGTCTAGTGTGGAGTAAACTCAACAGTATGGAAACCATTCAAGTTGTGTTGGGTTCGACACTGCTTCGCGCCGCCGATGGAGCCGCCAAGCGCGCGCGGATGAACAGATCAGCGCTGGTACGCGAGGCGCTGCGCGAGTACCTGAAACGCCTCGAAACACGAGAACTGGAGGCCCGCGACCGCGCGGGCTATGCGGAGCATCCCCAGGACTCTGCTGAGGCGGCGGATTGGGAGCGGGTGGCGGCATGGCCGGAGCAATAGCACGCGGAGAGGTTCGGCTTTATGAATTCCAGCGACCAGATAAGCAAAGACCCGTGGTTGTGCTCACGCGGGAGAGCGCAATAGGGTACTTGTCCGCCGTCACGGTGGCGCCCATAACTTCCACCATCCGGGGTGTGCCGTCCGAGGTCACCTTGAACGAAGCTGACGGAATGAAGGGACCGTGCGCCGTTAATCTGCACAACGTCGTCACCGTGTCAAAGGCTCATCTGGGCCGGCGTGTGGCCGTGCTCAGCCCCGAGCGAATGAAAGAACTCTGTGCCGCCTTGGGCTTCGCTCTTGGCTGTGGCTCGTGACGGGCATCGGTCGTGCTCCGGACTTTTCCGCAGGGCCAAATTCCTGGAACCCCCATTTACCCGTTAACGTATCAAACGTCAGGGCATCTTAATGCCATACACCCCTATGAGGGCGGTTTTGCCTGGTCGTACGTCCAGCGCGGTTGGCAGGTAAATTTATGGGTTCCTTGACAGCTCAGCTCAGGCAGGTAGTCAGGAGGCTGGGGCGTGCGCCCTTTTTCACCGCGGTCACGTTGCTGACGCTGGCCATCGGCATTGGCGGCAACACGGCGATTTTTAGTGTGCTCGAAGGCGTCTTGCTGAAGCCCCTGCCTTATCCTCGCCCGGAGGAGTTGGTCGCCACCTGGCTCACAGCTCCCGGCATCAACGTCAAGGAACTGAATTTATCACCATCAAGCTACTTCATCTTTCGCGAGCAGAGCCGCACTTTCCAGGAGATTGGTCTCACGGCAGGCTACTCGGTGAACATTACCGGCCTCGGGGAGCCGGAGCACGTGTCGGGCCTCCAGGTGACCGATGGAGTACTCCCCATTCTGGGGGTATCACCCATGCTCGGCCGCTCATTCACGCGGGCCGATGATTCCCCCGGCAGCGCGGATACGGTGCTGCTGACTTACGGCTACTGGCGCCGCAAGTTCGGCGGCGACCGTTCAGTAATTGGGCGGACGATGACCGCGGACGGTAAATTGCGGCAAATCATTGGAGTGCTGCCGCAAGAATTCCGCTTCCGCGATCAACGCGACCTTGCTCTCCTCCTGCCCATGCAGCTTGACCGGGCCAAGACCATTTTAGGGCGATTCAGCTTTGACGGTATCGCCCGGCTCAAACCAGGAGTCACACTGGCACAGGCCGACGCTGACGTGGCGCGAATGCTCCCCATCGTCGAAAGAAGTTTCCCGCCTCCGCCCGGCTTGAGCCTCAAGATGTTCGACGACGCGCGAATCGGGCCCAACCTCCGGCCGCTGAAGCAAGACGTGGTGGGCGACGTGGGCAAGGTCCTGTGGGTGCTGATGGGCGGCCTCGGTTTGGTGCTGCTCATCGCCTGCGCCAATGTGGCCAATTTGCTTCTGGTCCGTGCGGAAGGACGCGAGCAGGAACTTTCCATCCGCGCCGCGCTCGGTGCCAGCCGCATCCGCGCCGCCGCGGAATTGTTTCTCGAGAGCTTGATTTTGGCGCTGCTGGGAAGCGTGCTCGGCCTGGCATTGGCCTATGGAGCCCTCCGCGGTCTGGTGGCACTCGCCCCGACGGGTCTGCCTCGCCTCAATGATATCGGCATCGACAGCAACGTCGTGCTGTTTACGTTGGCATTATCGCTCGCCGCGAGCCTGCTTTTCGGTTCCATCCCGGTCTGGAAATACGCGGGCGCGCGCCTGGGAACCGGACTGCGCGAAAGCGGACGTTCCCTGAGCGCAAGCCGCGCACGGCATCGCTCGCGCAGCGTGCTGGTGGTTGGGCAGGTGGCGCTGGCGCTCGTTCTGCTGATCAGTTCGGGACTCATGATCCGCACCTTCCGTGCCTTGACCAGAGTGGACCCTGGATTTGTCGCGCCTGCGGAACTCCAGACCTTTCGCATCGATATTCCCGACACGCAGGTCAAGGACCCCGAGCGTGTGGTCCGCCTTCAGGAGGAGATTTTGCATAAGCTCGAGGCCATTCCGGGAGTCTCCTCCGTCGGTCTCTCCATGAGTATCCCCATGGATGGTAACGAGTGGGGGGATCCAGTTTTCGCGAAGGACCGCACGTACGCATCAGGTGAAGTTCCGCTCCACCGGTTCAAGTTCGTCGCCCCAGGCTTTTTCAAAGCCCTCGGCACGCCACTCGTCGCCGGCCGCGATCTCACCTGGAGCGACATCTACGAAAAGATTCCGGTGGCCATCGTCTCCGAGAAACTGGCGCGCGAATATTGGCACGACCCCGCGAATGCCCTCGGCAAACAAATCCGCTGCACCACAAAGGACGACTGGCGCGAGATTGTCGGGGTGGTTGGGGACACTCACGACGACGGTATGGACAAAGAAGTGCCCAGTGCGGTGTTCTGGCCCATCCTGGCAGCGCATTTCGAGAGCAACGATGTTGATGTGCGCCGCTACGTGGCCTTCTCCATTCGCAGCCCACGCGCCGGCTCGGAAAGCTTGATGAACGAGGTGCGGCGGGCCGTGTGGTCGGTGGACCCCAATCTTCCCCTGTCGGATGCCCACACGCTGGACTTTCTGTACAGAAGATCGATGGCGCGGACTTCGTTCACCTTGGTGATGCTGGCGCTGGCGGGGGGAATGGCTCTATTGCTCGGCGTCGTGGGCCTCTACGGTGTGATCGCCTATTCGGTGTCACAGCGCCGGCGGGAGATCGGCATCCGCATGGCGCTCGGCGCCCGGAACCAGGAACTGACGCGAATGTTTGTCGGCCATGCATTGGGACTGGCGGGCATAGGTGTTGCCTGCGGATTGGCCGCCGCGCCCGCATTGACCCGTCTGATGTCGTCCCTGCTATTTGGGGTAAAGTCCGTCGACCCGGCAACGTACGCCGCGGTGTCGCTCGGGCTCATCGCGACGGCTGCGCTGGCCAGCTACCTGCCCGCGCGCCGCGCCGCCGGCGTGAACCCCCTGGAGTCGCTGCGGGCGGAGTAAAGGATGGGTGATGGCTATGGGCAGTTCGCCTGGGCGGCGACCGTTTCGCTCCAGGGGGTAGTGGCGGAAGCGGCGCCGCGCCCACCACCTACCGTTAAGTTTGCAAACTTCTCCGGGGTGCCGGCTGGGTCGTCGTTGTTGTAGAGGCACGCATTCCCGCGTGTGGGCTTAACTCCCAATGAGTTGTAGTCCGTACTGAAGGACGAGAAAACCGCCGCCGCCCAATTCCATCGAATGGAGACATCCGCTGTATTGCTGCCGAATGATTCGCTCCAATTGACCAAGTTAATGCCACCTTGCAAACCTGACGCCGGGACGGGGAAAGTGACGCCCGAAAGGAAAATCTCGTCACCTCCGCTCACAGGAACCGTCGTCTCCCAGATGTTGGTCCCGGGGTCAAATTTCGTCGAGGCGCAACTGACGGAAGACGAGAAAGTGACCATCGCGTTGGGGACATGAAGAATGTAGGTATTGCCGTTGGCTTGGAATTGGATGAACGCGCCTTGAAACTGAAGGACCGTTCCGTCGTGTATTCCCCTGGCGCTGAAGTTGGCGTTAAACCAGATCGAGCCGCCCGGCATCGGCGTGCCGTGAACGGTGGCGGGGATCAGGCTGGCCTCGCGGCACGGGGAGGGAGGAGTCAGCGATGACAGGGTGTCAATGGTTCCACCGATCGAGCCCGCTGCGTCGACCAAGGTTGATAAGGGGATCTTCCCCACAGCGAGGGTCAAATTAAGGGTTCCGGGGCCAGCGGCAAAGTGCGACGCGAGAGTGCCATCCGTGGCTTCCAGCGTTCCCGTAAGGTGGGCCGCAACGACGCCTTGGTTTTGCAGAAAGGAAGTGAAATGCGCCCGCCCCGCCAGCGTTCCCCGCTGAGAGGTGTAACTGAACGAGATTGCCGATGATTGTTCGACCGCAAAGAGACCGAGCCCCGACGACGCGACCAGCTTGAACGCCCTCGGGGAGGCGGACGTAAACTTGTACGTCCCCACCGACCTTGTATCAGCCGCCCGTGTGGCGTCGCCCTCCATCGTGCAGACACCGCTGTTGCAGTTCTGCCATACGACATTGATGACTTGCGTGCCCGTTCCCTGGAAGACCATCTCACTCTTCGAATTACCCAGGCCGATGGTGTCCTGGGCAAAGGCTGTGGGCTCGGCGATGGACACTATCAATGAGGCCAGGCCCAGGGTGAAAACAACGTTTGTCCGCCGCGTCATAATTTGTCCCCTAAGTCCATAATAACCAGTATCCATCGGCGATGGAAGTGGGCACGTCAGCGCAGCCCAGACTTTGGTCTTTCTTCTCATCCCCGGCGCCCCCGCGGCGGCCCAAAGACTTAATTCCCGATAGGAAAGACGGCGCTTACTGACTCTTGGGGGGGGGGCGGGGTGTCACTGATGGCAGACTCTTCTCCTGCCAATCCTGCCCCGGTAAGGAGAATACCCACGTGTACGCAACCGTCAAGTCCTCCCGATTCTCCTGACTTTTGGGCAAGGTGGCCCCGCGCGCCTTTCTGTGGCATACTATCGACCAATGAGGAAGCATCCAGCAGCTTGGCTCCTGACCATACTTGTTGCCCTTGGTGCCAGGCAAGCTGTGCCGCCTTCGAGCCTGCAGGGAAGCCATGAGACTTCCGCGATCGTGCAGGTCGTCAAGGTGCGCCGCGAAAAGCATGTTCGCCGCGGGCGCGCAACCCGAAGTTACTCCCATCGGGCTTGTCGCGTTTCCTATTGCAACGACCTCCCTAAAGTGATCCACAATTATTGGAGCGCTCGACTTTTACGAGCTCCGCCACTTTCCTCTATCGCCTAACTGCATTCCCCAACAATCGAATTCTGATAGAGGAGGATGGCGCCGTGGTCCACTTTTTGAAGTCACTTTTTCGCGGTTCGGCTTCATACAAACCTGAAATCGAATGGATAAACCAGCGTCGCGCACAACTCGCCGCATTCCAGGACTGTGAATTGAAAGCAGCCGCTCAGTGTGCCCGCGATTTATTGGAAACAGTTGCCATCAGCGCCGTGGTGGGGGCCCGCGTGCTGGGGCTGGCAATGTTCGACGTTCAGCTATGGGGCGCCCTAGCGCTGGCGCGCGGGAGAATCGTTGAAATGCAGACGGGTGAAGGGAAGACGCTCGCTGCTGTGCCGGCAATCATCAGTTATGCCAAGGACGGGAACGGGGTCCACGTGATGACGGTGAACGACTATCTGGCCCGGCGGGATGCCAGATGGATGGGCCCCATCCACGAGTATTTCGGACTCTCTGTTGGCTGCATCCAGCAAGGCATGAGCATTGAGGATCGCCAGCGTGCCTATGACTGTGACATCACTTACGCCACAGCGAACGAGTTGGGGTTCGATTATCTCCGGGACCAGCTCGCCTTATATCCCAAGGACCAGGTGCACCGGCCCTTCGCCGTGGCAGTGATAGACGAAGCGGACTCACTCCTCATTGATGAAGCGCGGGTTCCCTTGGTGATCGCCGGCGGCGAATCGGCACAAGCTCCATTAGTTTATCGTGCGGATAGCCTGGTGCGACGCTTCCGCCGGTCCCTTCACTATTCGGTGGACGAGTATGCAAGAAATATCGGACTTACGGATGCCGGAATCCAGGCGGTGGAAAACACGTTTGGCTGCACCAATCTCTTTGCTGAGGAGAACTTGCCGTTGCTGGCGGCAGTACAGAACTCCCTGCATGCCCACGCGCTGCTTCGCCGGGATGTCGATTACTTGGTGAAGGATGGGGAGATCAAATCCGTTGATGAATTCAAAGGGCGAATTGTGCAGGAAAGACTGTGGCCCGCAAGTTTGCACACTGCCATCGAAGTTAAGGAAGGCGTTGCGCCCAAAGCGCAGGGCAGGATTCTGGGTTCGATCACCATGGAGAATTTAGTCGCGCTTTATCCCCAGGTATGCGGCATGACGGGCACCGCTGCAACCCAGGCGGAAGAGTTTCGCGCCATTTATGACCTCGAAGTGGAGGCCATTCCCACCAACCGCCCGATGATTCGCGTCGATTATCCCGACGTAATCTTCCCAGCGAAACAGGAGAAGGAACACGCGGTGAGTCAGGAGGTTCGTCGCGTACACCAAGCCGGTCGCCCCATTCTGGTAGGTACCGTGAGCGTGGAAGAGTCCGAGCGGCTGAGCGCAAGCCTTCAGGATGTTCCGCACCAGGTTTTGAATGCCCGCAACGAGGAAAAAGAAGCGGGGATTATAGCCCAAGCTGGAGAGCTTGGAGCGGTGACCATTTCGACGAACATGGCAGGCCGCGGGACGGACATTCCTCTTGGGAAAAAAGTTGCCGAATTGGGGGGATTGTACGTCATCGGAACCAACCGGCACGAAAGCCGGCGGATCGACAACCAGCTTCGTGGCCGCGCCGGACGCCAAGGTGACCCGGGCGGCTCTCGATTCTTCATTTCGCTGGACGACGATTTGCTGGTCAAGTACGGCGTCGATAATCCCAGGCTCCACTATGAGGCGGACAGTATCCAGCGGTTGGTTGAGGGCCAAAACCTTGACAATCGGCAATTCCTTCATAAGTACGAGAATGTCATTGAGGGGCAACGGCAGGCCATTCAGGAGCGACGTCAAGCCATCCTCGTGGGCGCGATCCCAAGCTCTTCCGAACTCGAAAGGTTAGTGTCATTGAACACCATTGACGATCTCTGGTCAGAGCACCTCGCAGCAGTTAAGGAGCTCCAGGAGGGAACGCAGTGGGTCTCTTACGGTGGCCGCGATCCCCTTTTCGCGTACCTCAAGGCCGTGCATGACCTATTTGAAAACTTGCAGACGAAAATTACGGAGGAAATTTTAAAACGATTGCCAGAAGCCGAGACCGGCAATTACAACCCCTCCCAACGCGGTGCTACCTGGACCTACCTTACCACGGACCAACCTTTTGGCAGTTTGGGCGAACGGTTTATGAGGGGTCTTAAACGAAAAGTAATGAGTCGGAGGTTTTGGGGTTAGCTAAGGCAGCGGTATTTGCCTGCGTCACCCATTGTCATCCCAACGGCACTTGGTAGCCAGCCGATGGGCCTTGTGCTGGGGGTTTGGGCGCGGCGACACCTTGGTCGCGACTGGCGCGGAGAGACCACCATCAAAGTGGACCATAGGCTGGTGCGCAGCGGCCCATTTCGCGTCGTGCGCCACTAGTCTGGCAGCGCCGCTTATTGCAAACGGTCGTACGGGCATGCCATGGCGTGCGCGTACGATCTCGCAGCGATCGCTGCGGAAGAGTGCGCGGAAAGTCCCGCGAACTCAATCTCTACCGCCGGGAAATTTAGGCGCCAGAAGTCAAATATTCTGCCGACTGTCGGGCATTTGGTCCGCGCTTGGCTTCAGTTTGGTTGGTTTATTGCTAGGATATTATATAGAGAAGTACCTTTGCGTGTAAACACCCACACGAATGGGCTATGCGAAAACCCCGACCCGAAATGTTGGTCGGCTACGGCAGGCGGTAGATCGGCCGGGAACAGTAGCTGGTAGGTCGCAGGTGGCCGGTGGGGGGAGAGGGAGACGTTGGCTGTCCTCATCAGAATGATTGAACCTCCACCAGGTGAGGCGATTCACCAAGCCGCTGTTCCAGGTCGGAAAGAGAGGGCGAAACGGGGGGGGGGAGAAAATGAAGGGATGTTCCACGATGTTGATGAAAACAAATGACCTATAGGGTGCTTTCCACGATGTTGATGAGAAGATAGCAAGTTATTGAAAAACAGTGGCTAGTGGCTAGTGGTGAGTGGCAAGCTGGAAAGCCTACTAAGGAGAACGGCGGGGACAAGAAAGAGAGTCCGAAGTCCGAGGTCCGGAGCCGCCTCGGGCGTCCGATCTCAAATCTCAAATCGGAAATCCCAGACCGAAAACCGAGGAGCAAATAATCGAAGAGCAAAAAGCGAGGAGCGAAAATCGAATCTCGAAAATCACCAATCATCAATCACTAATCGCAAATGCCCCATCGCCAATCACCAATGACAAATCACCAATCACAAATCGGCAATCACAAATCATTAAATCACCCGATGACCCGATGGCTCAATGGTCAGATCCTGTCCCCAAGAATCGCGATTGAGCGATGGTAGGGTGTTCCTGAGATGGTGGAAAGATCGTTTGCCGCGAGCCGTGGTTAATCCGGGTGAGGTCGCGACTCCATTGCGGTCAAGATTCAGGGGTCCA
>Ga0187860_1000589_pt1 | contig 34380 bp, 33 predicted proteins | sample June2016WEW_10_4_FD_132981 | JGI IMG/M metagenome (GOLD analysis project Ga0187860, IMG submission 132981) | Peatland microbial communities from SPRUCE experiment site at the Marcell Experimental Forest, Minnesota, USA - June2016WEW_10_40 | ecosystem: Environmental > Terrestrial > Soil >...
CGGGCGGCGCGGACCGAAGACCGCTTGGAGCGATGCGGTGTTGCTCGAGAAGATCCGCGAGGTCATCGCGGCTTCCCCCTTTTACGGCGAGGGCCACCGCAAAGTGTGGGCGCGGCTGCGCTTCGAGGGAGTGCGCACGTCGAAGGCGCGGGTGCTGAGGCTGATGCGCGAAGCACAGCTGCTGGCGCCGTCCCGCACGCTCCCGAAGCCTGAGAATCCCCACACCGGCCGGATCATCACCGCTCGGCCGAACGAAGTCTGGGCTAGCGACCACACCCTGACGGCCACCGTCGAGGAAGGCCAAGTGACCGTGTTCGTTGCGGTGGATCACTGCACCACGGAATGTGTGGGTCTGCATGCGGCTAAGAAAGCCACGCGGTTCGAAGCGCTGGAACCGCTGCGGCAGGGAGTGCGCGACTACTGTGGCGGTTTCCGCACCGGCGCAGCGGCGGGCATCCGCAACCGGCACGACCACGGCAGCCAGTACATGGGCCTAGCCACAATGGGCGCCCATCGTGGTTAGGCTTGGAACGGCCCCGGACCACAGAAATTTCGTCACTGGATCAAAGGGTTACGTTGATCTGCATCCCCATAAGGGAAGATGAGGCACCACTCACGACTTGGCGGCAACCCCCGCTGTTCGTGGAGACCCCGGGCGATCTGAAACGCAGTGTCGGCGTCGACGGCGCTGATCGGGTAGATGTGCAAGTTACATCCCATACTGCTCAGGGTCGCTACCACAAACAGTGACATGCCATCGTCTGCGTGTTCCTTCAGATGCTCCGCCATAGCCTGAGTGATTAGGTCGTTCATGTTCGCCGGTGTCTTTTGGGATTTTGGCGCAATGCGTCCCCAAATAATTCGTTTCTGTCTTGTGTACATCTTGGTTTCCTTCTCCAGGTGAATTCTGCCCGGCTCGGTTCCCTTTGAACCGAAGGCAGCAAGCGGTCCTCTTACAATACTGTCCAGCCCGAAAAAGTTTTGGGACGATTTGCCGTTCCGATGGGTCCTTGTGCTCCGCGGCCCTTCGATTTCCACCGCGATTGCTCTAAGCACATTGTGGGAAACAGGAGCGCCTGTGCCATAAATTGTTGACTAGTGTAATTGTCCATGGTAATTGTATTCGGTTAAGGAGGGGCTGTGGGAGCAAAAAAGGGTTCGAAGCCGATCCAGGAGATCGCGATCTCCAAGTTCAAGGCGAAGTGTCTTTCGCTGCTCGAAGAGGTAGACAAAACCAAGACCCCGCTGCGAGTAACCAAACGCGGCAAAGCGATCGCGGACGTGATTCCCGCAGCTGTCGAGACGGTGGAGCGGGGCTGGTTGGGCTCAATGTCCCGGAGCGTCGAAATCCTTGGCGATATCGTTTCGCCGGTCATCGAAATCCAGGAGATCGAGGCGCTGAAGAATTGAAACTACTCCTCGATACTCACATCTGGCTCTGGAGTTTGGCGGATGTCAGCCAGCTCTCACGGCGTGTGCAGCAAGAGCTGAGAGATCCCGACAATGAATTGTGGCTGTCTCCCGTGAGTACCTGGGAAGCTCTTTTGCTGAACGCCAAGGGTCGAATCCGCCTGCAGGGCAACGTTCGAGAATGGGTCGCTGAAGCGACCAAGCACCTGCGCGAAGCTCCGCTAACCCATGAAATCGTCGTCGCAGCGCAGGAACTGCCGCTTTCGCATCCAGATCCGGCGGACCGTTTCTTGGCTGCCGCTGCAGAAGTACTCGGGCTGACGCTTGTAACCGCGGATCAGCGACTGCTGGGCCTTGGAAAGATAGCGACGCTGGCAAATCGCTAAGGTTCCGCACCCGCCCGTAACCGATAGCCACCCATCGACTCAATCTCAGGAAGAAGACAGATCCACCTTGATCGCGGGCAAGACTGGCTGGCCAAGGCGCATTCGCTGAAGTCTCTCGAGCTGTGTCAAGGTTCGATCGAACTCCCGGCTCAGATGAGCTTCACAGCGGATAAGGCGCTCTAAGACGTCTGGGGAAGGGACTAATGCCGCGGCAGTTTGATACTGAGAGCGCTGTTTACGGGATGGGTTAGACCTTGATTGGACTCTTCACTGTTTCGTTCTCTTCGTGGCTCTATTTAGTTGGACTCCTCAGAAAAGGCAGATTTGCAGTTCCCCCCGCCCTCTATGCCGAACTTCTGCAGCTTTTTCTTTCGAGAAAAGGTTAGCGGCAGACGCGAATCGATGGAAGCACCATTTTATTAGAGGAACCAACGGATGGCCGAGAGCTGCCCGGTCGCTATCGGAGTGCCGACTCCATTACTGCGCTGCACCGGCCCCGCGCAGGAATGCCGAGAGAACAATTGCGTCGCTGCCCGAATGGGCATTTAACCTACCCTCGCTGCCTGAGAGAATACGTGACCGAACATATGAAATTCTGCACTGAGGAAACTGAAACTCGTGCTATCTGGACGGTGTCAGATAGCAAAACGCCCTTTTCTCGTTTCGGTACATCAGGTACAAGTTTTCAAACTGTTTTCCGCAAATTATCTTCGGCGCATTGCTAAAATGATTTTGATGCACACTCCCCGTTCTCGGGTTAACACACTGAAATGTCGGCGCGTTGGTTTGTCGATCTCGATTGCCTCCGTTGCTTTATTCTTGTGCTCGTTTTCCGCCAAAGGAGTCGTCGGTACGGCGAACTCGATGCTGACCGACGACAAACCACTGAATGCCTCGGCACGAGTTCAGCCCATCGACGCACTCACGCGTGATGGTTTCGAACATTTCTACAACATGCAGTACGATGCTGCGATCCACGATTTTGAGCTTGCGCTCCAAGCTCATCCTGATGACCCCTTTGCCGTCAACCACCTTTTGGAGGCCATATTCACCCGGGAGCTCTACCGTGAAGGGGCACTGAATGCAGAGCTATATCTCGGCGATAAATTCTTTCACTCGCAGAGGGTCCCAGTAGATCCAAACGTGCAAGCACGAATCAAGGAACTGACCGAACGTTCCCTTCAGCTTTGCGCAAGACGCCTGATAACTAACCCTAATGACGTGGACGCACTCTATGCACGCGGCGTAACGCGAGCTATACGTGCGGGCTATATGGCCCTGGTGGAGAAAGCTTGGTTTGCGGCGCTGCGCAGCGCCCTCGGATCGTATGACGACCACGAGCAAGTTCTCCACCTTTCGCCCGATTATACGGATGCCAAGTTAGTGGTTGGCCTTTATAGCTACGCCATCGGAAGCCTCCCTTGGCCCGAGAGGGCGGTAACCTTCCTGCTTCCCATTACGGGGAACAAATCCAAGGGAAGCGAAGACGTCGCAAAGGCGGCCGATGGCGGCGGGGAAACCAGCGTGGATGCCAAGATCGCTCTGGCACTCATCCTGGTGCGCGAGCAGCATTATTCAGAGGCCATCTCGCTGATGCATGGGCTTTACGGCTCTTACCCCCACAATTTCCTTTTTGCAATGACGGAGGGCGACTTCTTCAAGACTTCCGGGCACCTGCCTGAAGCGATCGCATCCTACCGAGAGCTCCTCCGTTTGGGACGGGAGGGAATGTTTCCGGGTGCTCAGTTGGGACTGGTGGCCTACAAGCTAGGCGAAGCCCTCCGGCTCGAGGCGGACTATTCTGGTGCACTCGAAGCGTACGGATCTGTTTCGGGCTATCCGCGCGCCGAGCGCGAACTTGTTTCCAAAGCTATTCTGAGTGCGGGAGAAATGTCCGATTTACTCGGACAACGCAACTCAGCGGTGACGAAATACCAGGAAATCATCGCGGCTCAAGATGATTCCCCAGAAGTTAAAACTGCGCGTCAACTCTTAAAACATCCCTACCGCATTCAGTGATCCTACGCCGGCCTTCGGACTTGGCTTGGTCCCTTAGCTGCTAACCCACCTGTCCGGGATGTCTATTACCAGCTGCACTCGTTTCAATTAGGCTGCGACACTCCGCAGCGGGCGAGAAGGCGACGATGATGCGCTTCGCAGAGCTGTTGAAGCATTCCGGTGGAGTGCCAGGACTCTAGACCGCTCCTGTTCCGTTCCGGACTGCCTTCCTTCGAGATGACATGGAACGCACCTTGGCGCGAAGAAACCCTGGTGCGACCTGGAGTTCCATTTGGCCGGTATCCTACTTTGGCTTGGACCGTCCAGTAGCTTTATGGACTTCGGTTTCTCTACGGGATTCTTCTTGAACAGCTCGGTCGAGGAGGAACTCGATCTGTTTATTCAACGAACGATGCTCCCTTTCAGCGAGCGCAGTTAGTTTCGCTTTCAGGCTGGCGGGGATGCGCAATAACAGTGGAACTCGATGTTCAATCATGAAATTAGAAAGCGGAGAACACGCTCCTTGACATGTGATATCATAGTGCTATCATAGTGATATGGAGACGACAGGCGATGCGTCGAAATCGAGCCAACGGTAACTCTCATCTAGTACGTGAGAATCTGCGGCTAGTCAAGCAGGTTTATCCCGATCTAACAGAAGGCAACCTCAGAAGCCTACGGGAACTGACGAGGATGCTCGGTCTCTCCGTTTCAATGGGCGAGATCCAATACATCGATGCGAGATGGTACGTCACCCTCTTCAAAGAATGGGGAGTTTACCGGGATGCGAAGCTCGACTACCCCAAGGGCCACTCCTGGGACAAGACACTCCATCAGGGAGTGCATCTTCTGCACAGGTTCGTTCAGGACGATCGGATCCAGATCCGACAGCCGAAAAAGAACCTGCAGTTAAAGATGACACGGTCGCTTGGAAACGGCGCCGAGTTCGTCGCGTACATCGATGCGATCGGCGAGCTCGACGGCGAGCGCTATCTGATCGACTGGAAGACCACGACCAGCCGCTACTCCCAAGAGCCTCCAGGTTTGCTGGCGCTCGATCCTCAACTGGTCTGCTACTCCTGGATCAGTGGGATCTCGGACGTGGCCCTGGTTGTGTTCGTCCGGAAGAATTGGCCCGAGATCCAATACGTCAAAGCATCGATTACGGAGGAGCAGCGGAAGGAATTCGGAGACCTGGTCCATTCGGCGGTCGAGCAGATCGAGGGCGGTCGGTTCCTCCCGCACAGCGGCATTCGGTTTCCCCGGAACGGCTGCGTGAGCTGCTCCCACCTGGGTCTCTGCCTCAACAACCAGCCGTTGATCAACACGAATCTCATCCGCCGGCCAGGAGCGAGCGACCTTGATTGGCTTGACGAGCTTGTGGACTAACGGAGTGCCGCTCGTGGCTCCGAAACTCAATCGTCGGCGGGCTCTATTCGTTCTCGACAAGATCGACGAGATCTTGGCCTGGGAGAGAGGGAAGGAGCGGGAGAGAGACGTGCGGTTCGTAGAGCTGGGCCAATACCTCTGCGAGGTTCGCTCAGGTCAGTACTGGAGGCTTGAGAATCTGACGTCGTTTGATGAGTTTCTGGCGAAACGTTTCCCGGAGTCACGGCGGAAGGCCTACTACCTGATGGCGATCCACGAGAGGCTCATCCGCATCCCGAAACCGCGGCTGCGGGAGGTGGGGTGGAGCAAGGCGACCGAACTGGCCCGAGTGGCGCGGAAGGACAATCAGAACTTCGACTGTGCAACCTGGTTGCACAAGGCCCGGGAACTACCGAAGGAAGAGTTCAAGCGGGAAGTCGAGCGGCATCTGACAGGGCGAGAAATTGAACCGTCGGAAATGCTGTATTTCAAAGTGTACAAGAGCCAGCTACCGGTGATCGAGCAGGCGCTTGAAACAGCTGCCCTGATGCTGGGCCGAGACCCGCGAGGCTACTGCCTAGAGATGATCTGTGCGGACTTCTTGGCAGGAGCGAATCTTGGGAATGGCAGCTCGAAGTCGCTGCTTCTGGCACTCAATCGTCTCTTTTTGTTGCTTCCCAATCCAGAGAAAACGGAGTTCTTAAAGGGAGTGCGGAAGGCGTTGTGAACCCGTCGTTAAGACCGAGACGGCCGAGGCTTCGACTGGATTCGGATTCATATAGAAAACTTTGTCAGCAAGTATTGGAGCGAGATGGCTGGCGGTGTCAGAACTGCGGGACTTCGCACAATCTTCAGGTCCATCACATCTGTTCACGAAGCTCGTTAGGAGACGACGTGGCAGAGAACCTAATTACACTCTGCAATAGTTGCCACCGCAAAGTCCATCGTCGTGCTAGGGGGGTTAGGTGACCGCAAACGCTCTCCTGGAGCAACAGGACAATAACAATCCCGCGCCGCCAAACCATGCGTTCCGCTCGAGCACCCGGCTGCGGCCAGATACGCGGCGGCAACAAGCCCATTGTGGCCGTGAGGGTCAAATCATGCCCTGGGAGTCATACGGTCGAATCAAGGGCGATCTCAGAGTGAGCAACTTGATTCAATATGCGTTTCTTCCGATCAGCGCAGAGAAAATTGTTAACAAGATAATCCGCAAATCCAAACCGAAGGTCCAATTCTGAAGATAGTACAAATCGTATTCGACACGCCTCTCGATGGACGTATCTCCGCGCCAGCCATTGACCTGAGCCCAACCAGTGATCCCCACCCTTAGGCGATGGCGGTGGTTGTAACGGCCGATTTCCCGCAGGAACTGGTCCACAAAATGCGGACGCTCAGGGCGCGGTCCCACCACACTCATGTCCCCTTTCAAGACATTGACGAACTGAGGTAGTTCATCCAGGCTCATCTTTCGAAGAAAGGCACCGAGACGGGTTCGTCGGGGGTCTTCCTCGGTCGTCCAGTGGGTATCGCTCTCGGAAGGCGGGCACGTCTTCATAGTGCGAAACTTGTACATCCGGAATGGCTGGCCATTAAGTCCTATCCGCTCCTGTGCGAAAAAAATCGGGCCCGGTGACGTCAACCAGATCATCAAAGCGATCAAACCCGTAACAGGAAAAGTCACCAGGAGCACAACGGCCGAAAAGCAGATGTCGAAGGCTCTTTTGAGCAGAACGTAGTCAGGCAGATCAGCCGGTGTTGGACTGAGATCGAGCATTTGCATTCGGCCTAACTGGAACAACCGTTCCCGCACGACGACGCCCTCGCCTAGGTCGACGATGGCGCGTGCGGGGATACATAGTTTCTCGATCGCTTTGATGATTCTAGGAATCTGCGAAAACTGCGCCGGGTGAATGGCCATTACTGCCTCGCTGATTCCGTTCCCGGGATGCAAATCGCAGATATTTTCAAGGTCATAAACACTCGAGTCCGTCACGGCTACTTCCTGACCTGGGAGCCGGACGTATGCCACCACCTGACAGGGCGCGAAGGAGAGGCGTTGAAGGCGAAGGGCAGCGTCGCGGGCGAACTGGTCAGCTCCTACAATCAGAATCCGAATCGGCTGTCCGAGGTGCAACTTCTTGCGATAGAGAAACCGGAAAGCAACATGCAAGAGTAGCGTAAGGATCAAGAGCGCGATCATCGTGCAGACGAACAGGGCACGCGGAAAAACGGCATCGCGGGCAAAATAGAGCGCACCCAACAAGACGACGGCCGTTGCCAGGATGGCGGACCAAGCAGCTCTAGCGCCCGTCCGTTCTCGAAAGAGTTCGTCGACATTTGTCACGTCGTAACGCTCCGCCATGAACGCCCACACGAAGGAGCTGCATAACACGAGCGTAAAATGCCCGCGAGGAGCGTATAGAACAGGACGGCCGATCAGCTCCACGGAAAAAGCCCAAATCTGCCAGCCGACGTCGAAAGCAAGCAAAGGAAGGAGGTAGATTGCGATTTTCAGGACGAGCCGATAGATATTCAATCTCAAGAGCATCTTTTCGCGATCCTCAGTTCTAGGAGTTAGGGTACCAAGAAAGTGCCATTGCGCCTATGCCTATAGGGTTGTGTGCCTATTTCGACAACGGGTTACGCTATCAATGGCAGCACACTTCCTGATGGTCTTAAGCATCGAAGACGTTCGGTTCCACCACGCGCCTAGCGTTTGAAGATCTGCACAAATCTACCTCATACACGGGCCAACCTAGATGACTTTCACCCAACTCGGAGGCATATTTTTTGTCACTTCGATCTCCTCGAAGACGCTGCTTTCTCTTGCGCCGTGTCGCTCGACCCATTTGGCCATCGCACGAATGCCAGCCTCAAGCGATGTCTCATCCTGCTTTCCAAACACGGCCACGGCCTTGCTATGGTCGGAGAATGCGGCCTTTACTTCCTTCCGGGCTTCCACATGCGCGATCCTACATTCCTTACCCATGACGGTCGCGATAATCCGGGCCAAATGGTTGACGGCGCAGGGCGCGTCTGCGCCCACATTAAAGATCTGATTCCGCGCGGCCGGATAGTCCACCGATGCCGCGATAAGCGGCGCGATGTCGTTGATGTAAGTAAATGCCCGCACCTGCGTTCCATCGCCAAAAATCGTCATGGGCTCACCGCGAAGCAACTGGTTCATCCAAATGCCGACCACATTGCGGTAGCGGTCCCCGATGTTTTGTCTCTCCCCGTAAACGTTGTGTGGACGGAAAATGACGTAGTCCAGACCGAACATCTCATGGCTAATTTTGAGCTCCTGCTCGACGGCCAGCTTTGCGATGCCATAAGAGTCTTCGGGGATTGGGACCACATCTTCCGTCATGGGCGACTGGCCGGTACCATATACCGCTATGGAAGAGGTGAACACGAAGCACTTAACGTTATAATTTACAGCTGCGTTGATCAGGTTGATGGAGCCGATCAAATTGTTCTGATAGTTGAACCGCTTGATGAAGTGGCTTAACCCTTCTGCGGCGTATGCGGCGAGGTGGTAGACGTAGCTGAATCTGTATTTCGCAAAGAGATGATCAATAAGCTGCTCATTGAGGATGGAGCCCTCAACGAACATCGCCCCTTCGGGAATATTCTCAACAAATCCCCCGCTTAAATCGTCCAAGATAACAACCTCATGGCCAAGTTTCATAAGGTGTTCCGCAACATGAGATCCCATGAAACCCGCCCCGCCTGTAATCAATGAAATAGGCAATTAACCACTCCTTTCATTCCATTTCTGGATGAACGGTGAATGAAGCTACGAGAATCAATCAAAGAGCCGAACGCCACTCATCCTTCGCTTTATGCTCAAAGGCAAAAGGTGCTCGTTTTTGCCCAGCATTAAGCCGGCATACTTAGCAGTATCTTGGACGAGTGATCGGAACCGAGCCGGGCTGCGGTCCCTATTGCCGTTTCCTACAGTGAGCTTGCGACGCAGGAGTCGGCAGCCGTCCCGGAAAAGGGAGGACTTGGTGGTGTCGTCCCACATGCCTAGTTGCTTCCAGATCACGCCAAGATCAAAATACCGCTTAAATAATCCTTGTGAAGTGTGGTTATCCGAATGGTACACTGACGCGGACGGCTCGTACACGATCCGCCATCCACCATCCAAGATCCGCTTAGCGATGCCGACGTCCTCATAAATCTTCAGCTCTTCTGGAAAACCCGTCGATTCCCAGACATCTCGCCGAATGGCAGCGTTGACAGTAGAAAGATGGTAGTAACGGTAGCCCAGTTCTTGCCTTCTGGACGGCTCCTTGATGACTTTTTCGCCGCCGTACATCGCAGACAGCACCACTTGTCGCTCCAAATTGCAGTCCGGCTTAGGTAGATGACGCCCATAGACCGCCCCGACCGAGGAGTCTGAGAAGTTGGACAACAAGGAATTTAGCCAATTCGGAGAAGTCGGGAACGCATCTGCGTTAAGGTAAACGAGGTACGTGCCCTGTGCCAAGCTGGCAAGGTAGTTCCGAGTGCGTGCATGGTGAAACGCTTCCGGTGCGATTCGGTATAGTCGCACTGGGTAACCACTCACTATTTCCGGTGTGCCGTCGGTCGATCCCGAGTCGACGAGAATCACCTCAAACTTGGTGCTGGCCGCCTGGGAGAACACTGCGTCGAGACAGGCACGGATGTTGAGAGCTTCGTCCTTGGCGGGAATAAGTACGGAAGTCTCAATCACGGTAGTTTTCCTCCAATTTACTGTGGACCTGTATACCCCGCCAGCAGGGCGGGACACGTTCCATACCGGGACGCTCGTTCCAACCACCGAACCAACAATTATACGTCTACCTTCAAGAACCCGACTTGGAGTTTCCCAGAGAAATGGGTGCCGGGCCAAGCCACGCTGACGAAAACCGCTTCCACTTTGCACCCAGCCAATCGTCCTGCATGATTGAACGGAGTGCAGCGCTGGAAAGAGTTCTTTTCCTTTGGAGCCTATGCCGCTTCCTGAGGACTAAAGGGAGCTGCCGCATGACCTCCATCTTCGCCTTGAAAAACGCGCCACCGGTACCCATCTTCGAAAAATAAATAGCACCACCGAGTTCATAGATGACCTTTTGGGGCAGAGAGCGGCACATCAGGCTAAAAGGCATGTTTTTCAGGTAAACGAACTCGATGTTGCGCTGAGAAAAGAGAACGTTGCGCGCGGGATTTCTTTTCCTCGTCGCCGCCAGGCGATGGTAGACGATCGCGCCCGGGACAAGTACGCATTTGTATCCCTGGAGCTGGCCGCGGAAGCCAAGATCAACGTCTTCATAGTTCATGAAGAAATCAACGTCCAGGAAGCCGATGTCCTCAATCATCGTGCGACGATACGCGGCAGCTCCTCCGCAAGCGCCAAAGACATTGCGAGGTTCAACCCAGGCTGGTCCGTCTAATTCGTCGCGACCGACGTCCACAACCATTCCGGCAGAGGTGACACTGAACCCGCAGTTTTCGATTCGTCGCCGATCGTCGAAGTATAGCATTTTGCTGGCGAAACTTCCGGCATCGGGGAAGTCCCGGGCAGCCTTGTGAATCTTTCCCAGCCAGTGTGTGTCTGCCTCGGTGTCATTGTTTAGAAGGACGATGATTTCACCGGATGATCGTTCCAAGCCCGCGATGTTTCCGCCGGTGAAGCCCCGATTTTGCTCCAGCGCAATCAGGTTCACTTCGGGGAACTGAGCGCGCACATGGTCCGCAGACAGGTCCTGCGAACCGTTGTCTACCAGGATCGTCTCGAAGTTCCGAAACGTCTGTTGGCGGAGCGAAGTAAGACAAGTTTCTAGGAAATGTCTGCCGTTCCAGTTCACGATAATGACGCTCATCTCAGGCATAAACAAACTTCTTCTTCCTCGAGTCAATTCGGTCGTTGGCTACGTCGGCCCTGATTCCATGGGCTTTGGCAGCGGAAAACTCTGCCGACTGATGCCTTGCGCTGCACCCCTTTCGACAGTTAAGACGTATTCGCTAAATCCCTTGAATAGAGGTATTTGCGCGATGATTGGCAGATAGAGCCAAAAATTCGCGAAGAAGGAGAATAAGGCACAGTAGAAGAGAACCGAATATTTTGTGATCGCGTAGAAGGAACTTTCTTCCAGCGCATGTTGGTAGGACCAGGTTCCCCACCAAGTAACGCCAGCCGTAAATAGGATTGCTCCCCATAGTCCTACATCGGCATATACAGGCGCGATATAAGAAAGGACGTTGAACTCCGGTACCTCGAGCACCTGCTCGTTGTATGCGACTGTTGGGCGCAGAACTGAGGGCAGCAAACCGAAAAGGGAAGACCCATCGTAGGCTGGAAAGTGAGGGTTTGTTGCGACGTTGTCGAAGTTTAGGATATTGAAGTAGCTGTATGCATAGACCCAAATCACGGTATCGGGCAAGCTCCTGTACTCCTCTTTCACGCCCGCAATGTCCTTGACGCTGCCACTCCTTAGATTCCCTGCCACTCCGAATAAAATCACTGCAGCTGTAGCCCCGGCTACAAGTATCCTGCGGGAAACCCTACCTCGGACGAGGCAATAAACTACAAAGCTTTCAACCAAGAAAGAAATGACGTTCCCACGAGTGACAAACAGCACAAACACTGCCAGTATTAGCACACAAACCCATACGAATTGCTTTCGCCCGGTTTTCAGATACAAATAGAACGAGAGAACGCCAAGCGCATTTGCAAATGCATTGTAGAAACCGAATATGCCATGGACGCCGAAGTCCAGGTATCCGGTGTCACCCGTCTGAATCCCCCGGATTAGAGGTATATACCCGGCCGCCAAAACATTGAAGCCTGTCATTGCGATATAGAAAAGTACCAAAACTCGATATCTTCCTAAGTTAGCATTTCGCTGCTGCGGCTTACGCTTTCTAAGCGGCTTCGAGAGCACTGCGAGGTAATAGGTGACAACTACGATTACTTCAATTGCTAAGAGAACTGTATAGGTCTTCTCGCTTACCGGACGCGAGTACTTGCTAATTTCTACCGTGCTGAGCAGCGTAATTACCGTCCAGGGGAGTAGATAGGCCAACAGAGGGTTTAGATAGTCAAACTTCAGGACAAAGATCGCTGCCGGCAAGCAAACAACCGACCATGCCCAGAGAAGCGAACTAGACCGGGCTAGATTATGAAGAAGCAAAGCCACGCAAACCAGGGTAGGAGCAAAAGCCACAAGAGCAATTGCTCTCATATCCCGCATTGAAAGAATCTTAAACTCACTACTCATTTTCCACATTCCGGCAAATCTGAACAGAGCCTCATGGCATTTTGACGCAACGCTTCCCGCGCTTACCTAAGCATGACGTCAGACTAGGCCAAAGTAAGGGAGAGGGATAATGAACCTCCCGCCACTGAGCAAGTAGTTCTTTTCGCGTTCCCGAAATTCATCGAGAAAGTGCCACGGCAACACAAGGAAGTACTCCGGTTTGGCTGTCCGTGCTTCCGCTTCGGAGACAATTGGGATGCGCGTGCCAACCGTCATTTTCCCCCATTTGTCAGGGTTACGTTCGGATGCAGCCGCGATCAAGCGATGGTCCAGGCCGAAGTACTGGAGCATCGTATTTCCCTTTGTCGAAGCGCCATAAACGAATACTTTCTTTCCACGGTGCACTTGCTCGCTGACAAACCCAGATACGTCGTCCTTGATTCGTTCGATCCAGGTGCCAAACTCCCGATAAGCTATGATCTCATCTAAACCGATTTTGGTTTCCTGCGCACGTAGAGCGTCCACTCGTTCGGCCGCCTGCCGGCGGTACGTCGCGTCACCGAAGACAGTCTCATCGGCCCCTCGATTGCGGATATAGGTTCTGAGGCTACCCCCATTGACGTCGTTAAGCTCCACGTCGACCACCGCAAAGTCGTGGAGCTTAAGCAAATACTCCAATGACTGTAAAGAGTAGTACTCCAAGTGTTCATGACAGATGTTGCCAAAGTCGCGTTGTTTGAGCATAAGGGGCAGAGAGCTCATTTGCACCACCCAAAGCCCCTGCGGATCCATGATTTTCTTGATATCCAAAACGAACTTATTCGGATCTTCCAAATCATAGAACATGGCGATGGAGCTCACGATCTTGGGTCGGCGACTCTTCAGGTCAGGGTCCTGATGGAAAGACTCCGATTCAAAGAAACCGTTAACCACCTTGTTTGCCACCTCTCGGGAAAACACAGCCAAGTTCTGGGCCGGATCGAAGCCAATTCTGAAAATCCCCTGAGTCTTGTACGAAGCGAGCAAAGTGCCGTCATTGCACCCGATATCCAGCACCGATTCCCCTGTTTGGAGATTCATCAACCGCTCAGCTGTGTTGGCAATGTCAGCCAGGGCATTCCGCATGGTCTGATTCGTGCCCGAGCGATACCAATAATTCTGGTACATTGTTTCGCCGGGAACAGTGTGCCTTAGTTGGAGAAGCTTGCAACGGCCGCAGAGGACCAGTTCCAATGGCGCCTTCGGCCCATCCGGCTGCTGAGGCGACAAGAAGTTCGATACGTATTGCTCCCCAAGCGAGAAGACGGACTCAAGAGATCCTTCGCAGACTCGGCAGGTGGTTCTGGTTATCACGCGCTCTCCTCGTAGGTTCTGAGATGCTATCAGTCCCGCTCTTGCTCCGTCGGCGCGTTAGATACAGTCGCAGTCTTCATCTCAGCTTGCACACCGCTGCTGTCATGAATCGTTTTCAGGTCAGCGTCGACCATCATTTGCACCAACTCTTGGAATGTGACCTTTGGTTTCCACCCAAGAACACGGTGCGCCTTTGTTGGGTTCCCTACCAATAGTCGAGTTTCCGTCGGACGGCGATCCGCAGCATCTTCTGTTACAAAGTCTTGATAATTCAGGCCTACGTGCTTAAACGCCGCTTCGCAGAAATTGCGGACAGAGTGGGTTTCCCCGGTGGCGACCACATAGTCATCAGGCTGTGATTGCTGCAGCATCAGCCACATCGCTTGAACATAATCACCCGCGAACCCCCAGTCACGCCTCGCATCGAGGCGGCCCAGGCGGAGCTCGCTTGCTTTCCCGAGACTAATCAACGCCACTGCGTGACTGATCTTGCGACTCACAAATTCAAGTCCACGCCGTGGGCTCTCGTGATTATAGAGAATGCTTGAACAAGCAAAGAGCCCGCGTTGCTCACGGTAAACAACGGTAATCCAATGGCCATAAGCCTTTGCCACCCCATACGGATTGCGGGGGTGGAATGCTGTTGCTTCGGTCTGCGGGATTTCTACCGCGTTCCCAAACATCTCGCTGCTGGAAGCCTGGACAAATCGAATTCTGGGATCGACTTTGTGAACACCGTCAAGGATGCGCGCCACAGTCAGCGCGTTCAATTCCCCTGTCGCCACAGGCTGTGTCCATAATTCGCTGCTCGACGCGCGCGCGGCTAGGTTGTATACCTCGTTCGGCTTGTACGCACCCAGGATATCTTCCACCACGTCCCCATTCAGCAGGTCGGTCTCAAGGATTTCAATCTTTTCACGAATGTGGGAAATGCGCTCCTGACCAGTGTTTTGATCTGGCGTTGTACCCACAACATGGTAGCCCTTTAAGAGCAGGAGTTCCGCGAGGTACGATCCGTCTTGACCATTCACGCCGGTGATCAGTGCAGTAGGCATATTCAGTTGAGTGCCAAAGCCCGTCCATTCATTGTGACCATCTCTTCCAGGACTTGTTCCAATTTTTCCGTACTCTTTTCCCATGTGAAATTATCTTCAACGAAACGACGTCCATTTTGGGATAACTCAGACCATCTCTCCCCTCTTAGTAACGCGACTATCTTGTCAGCAAACTCCACGGGGTCCGAGGCGACATAGAGATGCTCGCCAGATGCCGCGCCAATGCCGTGGTTTCCAGCTGGAGAAGTAACCACCGGCGTGCCGCAGGCTAACGCCTCAAGTATCTTGGTCTGTGTTCCAATTTGGAGTCGAACGGGGCACGCACTCACCATCGCCTCCTGGAGATACGGGCGAATATCGGGGACAAAGCCGGTGACCTTGATGCGAGAATCACGAGTCCATTTCCTGACTCGGCTTACGGGTCCAGCCCCCACTAACCAAAGAGTGGCAAAAGGTACCCGTTGACAAACGAGCGGAAAGATCTCTCTGCAAAAGTATTCAACCGCGTCGACATTTGGTCTATGGTACATGTTACCCGTGATCACAATCATTCCTTCGCGCCTAGAGGTCCCACAGGAAGAACGAAACGCGTTTGTGTCGATACCATGAGGCACCCAATCCAAGCTCACACCATTGAGAAACTTCTTATAGTCGAGCGAATCTTGTCTGTTCACAAGAATGACTCGATCAAATCTCGATGCCTGAAGCCTTTCATAACGTCTAAGCCGCCCGATCCAACTCCAAACTACCGGTCGCTTATACCAAGGATACAGCGGCAGCATACGCTGGCTCTTCAGCGCCGGAGGGTCCTCCAGACACCATGCGGTCCGGCCCTGGTACCAACTCGGCAAGAATTGGGCGGTCTGCAAAAGCTGAAAGAGAATAACGTCATACCTCCCGTCGGCCAGTTGACCGTTTATGATCCTCGTCATCTCCGCTGACACGAAGCCAGAGACCACCGGATGCGGGTCGCGGGTAGCACGACTGAGCATCCTAACGAGGACGCGCCAGCGTGGAGGACGGTCGATTAGAATGATCTCGTTGCACCAACGTGGAAGATCGCCCAGTTCGCCGGGATTCCTCCTGTTCTTGAAGGAAATTAGGTCGACAGTATGGCGGACAGCTAAGTGTTTCATGTGATTTAGAGCAATTACCGCGCTTCCGGTGAGCGGTGGATAGGGCAATGCAGGCGTAATAAATAGGAGCCTCATTCTTTGATGAACTCCATTCCGATCGCTCCTCTGCTACGCATCCGTGGCCGCGTGTTTCAGTTCCCTAGGCGTAAGTAGGTTTCTGTTTTGTAATATAAGTTAGTATCCACACCCTAATCTGGGGCGCTGCCAAAACTGCCGTTACCAAGCCCCCGACCCACACGCAGGTTAGGCTGATGAGAGTTATAAGCGGGGAGCGAAAATTCCAAAGGACCAAACGACTCAGCGCGGCTACCCCTAACGTGGACGCAAGAGGAAGACCGATATCACCGAAATACCCCCAAACCTCGTGCCGCAATAGGCGACGATGCATGATTGGAACCGCAACAAGCATGTTGATGATGTTGAGCCCAGCCCATACCGAGGCGGCACCTACAGGCCCGAAGTGCTTTGTCATCGCAAATAACACCGGGATGGCAATAGCGATCGACAATAGGCCTGCTAGGAGGGTTAACTTCGTCCAACCGAACGCGAGTTGGAGGGCATACGGCGGCTGCAGCAGGCCATTGATAGCTGAGCCGATTACCAGCACGCTCACAATTGGTGCCGCGTAGTGCGCTGTCTGAACGTTCCGCGTCCACAACTGCAAGACCTCAAAGGAAAAAAGAGATAGCACTAGTGCTGCAGGCAACACTAGGATCGCTATCAACTGCGAACTGCGGTGATAAGATTGTTTCAGGCCGGCTTCGTCTCCCGCGGCGACCTGTGCCGACATGCGCGGAAAAATGACATAGAACACTGCGCCTGCAATGATTTGCAAGCCGCTCGCCACTGCCCAAGCTAGGCTGTAGTAACCGAAAATCTCTAAGCTGAGTAACTTGCTTACAAGCAGCTTGTCAAGTTGGGTCAATATCAAGCTTGTGAGAGTGATCCCACTCATCCCGGCAGCGAAGCGCCAGACGTTTCGGACAATGGCGAGGTCGAAACGCGGGGCCCGTTCCGAGCGAGGCAGGCTAGTCCACAAGAAGAATGCAATCGACACTGCTTGGACGGCGCTTATAGCGACTTGCCATAGAAGAAAGGCTTCGATGGTAGGAGAAACGAGCCATAGGATTAAAAGGGCTCCTCCATTGCTTAAAGTCACGGTGATGACCTTAAGGCCGTTAAACAGAACCTGTCTACGCAGGCCCATCAAGCCACCTTGATAGAAACTGATCGGCCATTGAAAAAATGCCAGAAGACCCATGATCATTATGGCTTGCCGGACAGTCTGGACCGGGAAATTACCGGCTTTGATCCAGTGTGTGGCAATTGAGGGCGCTGCCAGCACGATAGCCGCTCCGATTGCAACTCCCACCATCCAATAGCCAATTTCCAAGGTGCGCACCAAATCGCGGGCTTCGGCCGCCTTCTCCAGACCGACCGAATAACGGGCCATTTCCCGACTCATAGTTGGGCTGAACCCTAAATCTAGGATCCAGAGCACACCTTGTAACATCAGATAAAAGCCGATCAATCCGTAGGCCTCGATCCCCATGAATTTGATGTAGAGAGGGATAGACGCCAATTGCATCACGGCTGACCAGCCGGTTCCGACAAAGTTGGCTAATAGTTCTACTTTGAAGTTTGACGCCGACTGTCTGATTGGATTCATTAATTTGTGAAGATGGGCAGAATGAAAACTAACCCTTCCACCGACTGGGTGACGTCTTCTAATGAAAAGACTTCAGTCACGGCAGCGAACTGTGGCGCCCTCTAAGGGCGCGTTCTCTATTCATTCCCGTGCGGGGATTCACTAACGAGTCGGCCGCTCAACTGATCGTCGAGAAGCTTCACATCCGCATCGACCATAATTCTTATCAACTCCGGGAGTTTGACCTTGGGTTTCCATCCGAAGACGCGCTCAGCTTTACTTGCGTCGCCCTGGAGGATGTCAACTTCGGTGGGACGGAAATATCTCGGATCGATTTCGACATATTTTCTCCAATCGAGACCAGCATACTCAAAACCATATTCCAAGAATTCACGTACGGTATGCGTTTCACCCGTTGCCACGACAAAATCATCAGGCTTGTCTAGCTGCATCATACGCCACATCGCTTCGACATATTCGGGTGTATAGCCCCAGTCACGTTTGGCCTCAAGGTTTCCCATATAGAGCTTGTCTTGCAAGCCGGCGCGGATCCGCGCAATTCCTCTTGTGATCTTACGGCTCACGAAGGTTTCTCCGCGACGTGGAGACTCGTGATTGAAAAGAATGCCACTACAGGCGAAAAGGCCGTAGCTCTCCCTGTAATTCACAGTGATCCAGTGTGCATACAGCTTGGAGCAGGCGTAGGGGCTGCTAGGCCGGAACGGAGTCGTTTCGCGCTGCGGAACTTCCGGCGTTGTTCCAAACATTTCGCTGCTCGATGCTTGGTAGAACTTAGTTTTGATCCCGGTCTCTCGTATAGCTTCTAACAAGCGAATCGTCCCGAGTGCGGTGACGTCGCCCGTGTACTCGGGGATCTCGAAGCTTACCTTCACATGACTCTGAGCACCCAAGTGATAGATTTCGTCAGGCTGAAACCGATAGAGGAGCTTGATCAGGCTCGTCGAATCGGAAAGGTCGGCAAAATGCAGAAACAGCCGAGCTGCCCGCTCATGCCAGTCCGGAAGGATACCGTCGATGCGAGACGTGTTGAAGCTGCTCGAACGGCGTTTGATGCCGTGGACTTCGTAACCCTTGGAAAGCAACAATTCGGTGAGATACGACCCGTCCTGCCCCGTAATTCCAGTTATGAGCGCTTTCTTTGTCAGGTTGATATTCTCCTCAGAACGCTGTCTTTCCCTGCATCGCAAAAACACCGAAGTACTTCCCGAGCAAAGGAGAGCACCTAGCGAACTCGCTCCAACTCAGCTGCATCCAGCTCAGCTCGACAGGACCATGAATTATATCGAAGCGAGATGACAAATCGAAGGTGGTTTCTCTTTCGAAAAACGATTCCTTCCAGGCTTTCGAGTCGACCGCCTTTGACACGCACGCGATGCCCGACTTGCACGTAAGAATGCGGCTCGAAGTGGGCTCTGCGAGTCAGACACATCTGCATGGTTTAGATTTCCGATTCGCGAGGTGGTGTCCCGTCAAACCCAACCAGCCGTGCCAAGCCCGGTACCCGCAGGCGGTCGCACGGTACCAAACGCACAAACACGTAGTCCGGAAACAGCTTCGCGCTGTGACTTACTGGGGTAGCTGTGAGCTAACCTATTATTCAACAACTGGATACAGACACCTGTGGCGCTATTCGCCTCCAGCTGTTTCCTCCCTGCGTTCATTGGGGCCGCGCACAGTCTTGCTGCTTGTCGCGCCAGCCCCATAACCATCTGATCTTGATGACGCCCACGGGAGGCGTGCCCTTGCGGTGCCGAAGATCAGCAAATGCCTTCCCGGGGGTCGCCTCAATATCTATGTAGTAATGTCCCCAGAGTCGTATGCCTTCAATAAATGCCTTTTCGCGCAGAGCAAAGCGGGACACGTCGATTCTTCGGGACGCCAGCCTGAGAAACAGAAGCATTTGATACGCAGGCAAGTAATATAATGCACGCCCAAGGCCGAGATTCTTCAACATAAAATAGATTCGGTTGCGAGTACAGTACCTCGCGTTGAAATCAGATTCCGGACCACCTGTAAGACTGCTTACTTTGTGAAATAATTGCGCAGGTGGAAGATAGAAGAGTCTTAGCCTCGACCGCTTCGCCCGAAAGCAAAAATCCGCATCATCGATATAGACGAAATAGCGCTTGTCCATTAGCCCGATTCGACTGAACACTTCCTGCCGAACCAACAAACAGCAAGTTGGCGCATGATCCACTCTCCGTACCGCGTCGAACTGGCCCCGGTCGATTTCACCGATTCCGTAGTGAAAACCGGCATAGCCTCTCAAGGGCTTAAACCCTCCGCCAGCAGCCCAGATCATTTGTCGATTGTCATGACAAAGTATCTTCGGAGCAACCATGTCGCACGCGTGTTCCGAGAGGCCTGCTACCAACTTCTCCAACAAGGATGCCTCAAACTCCGTATCGTTGTTTATGAGTAGAACGAAGTCGCAGCCAGCTTCGAGCGCGGCTCTAATGCCCTGATTGTTGCCCTCGGCAACGCCAAGATTCTTTTGGTTGCTGATAACAAATATTCGAGGGTCCCTGTACGCTGCTATTTGTTCGAGCGTCCGGTCAACGGAGGCGTTGTCCACGGCGTAGACGATGAAATCAGAATAAGTTTGCTGCAAAAGACTTACTAAGAATTCATCGATAACCTTACCGCTGTTGTAAGTCACCGTAACGACACCAATCTTTTTGCCATCAGCCATATAGGACGCCCCGTTGACGCATTTCCTGAAGCGAAAAGTCGTAGCGATTCGACGTGGGCTCTTGGGAATCGACCCAAGCCAGAAATCGCCGCACGCCGTCAATGAAACGCCACTTCGGTTCGAAGCCGATCAGGTTGTGGGCCTTCTGCAGATCCGCCACGTTATGACGGATGTCTCCTTGGCGAAACGCTCCGCTGATTAACACCTGAGACCGGCTCGAAAAGAAATCAATGGTCTCTCCGGCCAGCTCTTTCACTGCGACTCGCTCTCCGGACCCGACATTTAACGTCTCGACTCGCATGTTTTCCGCCACGATGCACCGCCAAGTGGCTTCTATCGCGTCGTCGATGTAAACGAAATCACGGCTCTCAAGACCGTCTTCAAATATATTTATTGGCTGGCTAAGGCGAGCTTGATTTGAAAATATTGCAAGAATCCCAGCGTACGGGTTCTTGAGGGACTGTCCGGGCCCGTACACATTCTGGTATCGGAGCGCAATCCCGGAAAATCCCGCCGTCCTGGCAAATAGCAAGGCCATTTGCTCTTGTACTTGCTTGGTGAGCCCATAGAATGATGACGGCTGAAGTGGGGAATCTTCAGTCGTGGGCACAACTTCGCACTCGCCGCCGCAGATGGGACACTGCGGCTCAAACTTTCCCGCTATCATATCCTCCACCCTGCGCCCCTCCGGATACACGCCGCCATCCGTAGAGCATTTGTACTTGCCTTCGCCGTACACTGCCCTGGAGGACCCAACAACTATCTTGCCCACGCGGCTTGCTTTGCCAGTCACCAGGCAGTTCATAAGTACTGCCATACCGCGGATGTTGACATCTTCGTAGTGCAGAATTTCGTACACGGACTGTCCGGTCCCGGTTTCCGCGGCGAAGTGGACAAGAATATCTTGGCCCTTGAGCGCTCGGGCTACCGCTGATTCGTCACGGATGTCGCCGACTTGCAACTCAACGTTTCCGGCGAGATCGGGTGGAAGCGACCTCATATTGCCGTGAATTTGCGGGCTGAAGTTGTCCAAGATAGTAACTGCGCATCCTTCGCGTAAGAGTCTTCGCGCCAGGTTCGTGCCGATGAATCCGGCTCCACCTGTTACGAGGACGTTCATCTCCGTTCCCCGCTGTTCACCAACTCGTCGGTTTCTGGATTAAGGGTTCTGATCAGCCGGGCAGGACTCCCCGCGATAACGGAGTAATCGGGAAATGACCTCGTGACCACGGAACGCGTACCCACGATGCAGTGCTTGCCCAGAGTGACACCAGGCAAAATAGAGCTCCCCAAACCGACAAAGGTGTGTTCCCCAAGTTTTACCGGTCCTCGACTCACAAGGGGTTGCTTCAGGATGGGCCCTTTGGTTGGGTCCATGCCATGAGCTGTGTCGGAAACATAGACGAAGTCACTCACGACACAGCCATCGCCGATGGTTATTGAGCCCATCGCGTGCAGTTGAACCCAGTCCCCGATGTAGACACTGTTTCCGAGTACGATCCTCGAATCAAAACTCTGGTTTTCATGCTTGGTCAGCGGATAGATCTCGACGAAACGTCCAATCAAGCAGTCGCGGCCGACCTCAATACGGTCTCGATTGGATAGGTACCTCGGGCGCCTAATGTATGACTTCGGCCCAAGTCTTTTCAGCTTTGGCCGGTACAATACCTCTTTGGCGATGTCCCTGAGCAGTCGGATCATAATCACTCGCTCTCATCGCTGTGATCTCGATTTCATCTCCCAATTTAAGCAAATCGGTCAATTTTGCGGTCCAGTGGCAAAGGATCCTAAGAAGGTGCTTGTTGAACACCACCCCTTCGCTTGATTTCCGCAGATTCCCTCGATTTAGCCAGATCTGGAAGCTCCCCAAAATGCCGCAGCAATTGGAGTTATAGACAACTTTCTCGATGACGAAGCGCTGTTTTTTTAACAGTTCACATAACGTTTTGACTGAATAGGTGAAAGGGTGGACCGGCGCGCCTCTATACCACCAATATGGTCCAAATACCCTGGACGTAAGACTCGCTTCGTTAGGCACGCCGATCAAAAGCTTACCGCCGCGCTTCAAGACTCGATGGATTTCATCGAGAGTTTCCTTTGGACGCGCGATGTGCTCAAAAGAGTGATTTGAGCGAACATAGTCGAAGAATTCGGGCGGGAAAACAGCCTGTTCAAGCGTTCCTGAAAAGATATTCAGCGCCGCTGTCTTTCGACCTAGCTCGGCTGCCGGGCTGCTTATTTCCACTCCATGAGTTTCCCATCCCTGATCGCGCATGTCGGACATAAACCAACCGCTGCCGCATCCCAGATCAAGCATCCTCCCAGGTACCGGGAAAGTAGGATCCTGAGTTCCAGTGCGGCAGCGCAAAATAGTCTTGAGAGTCTCCTTCCAACGGTTTCTGTGAAAGTTATTCTGGTAAGCGTAATAATCCTTTGGGTACAGTGACGAAAGCTCCTCGTCAGAGTACATGGGATTCAGGAAGACGAGTGAGCAGTCGGCACAACGCACAATCGGATAAAGGCCGGGAATGCCATAGTGTCGGTCTTTTGCTAGATAAATCTGCTCGTGGCTTTGTCCCTCGCATAATGGGCAAGTTTTCAGTTCAAAACTCATGATTTATGGACGTGGAAGGCTTTGGCTGAAGTCACTTTCACCCATATCCCTTTTGCAGAGTCATATCTCTTGAGGACGACCGCAGGCGCACCCGCGGCGACCGAGTAGTCCAGAACATCGTGAGTGACAACCGAATTCGCTCCGATTATGGCGTTAGTTCCAATTCTGACGTTTGGAAGAATTACACTACCGAAACCGATAAAAGATCCGTTGCCAATTTCAACGAACGAATCCTCATCTTGAATCCTCGCACCTATCTTTCTGGGATCGTTCATATCGTAGTAGGGGTGAGTGACATCCACGATTGAGCAGTTTCCGGTGATGGAAACATTGCTCCCGATATGCACTCGACTGTGGCAGACAATATGAACGTTTTGTTCAATGTTCGTATCATCTTCAATTACGAGGCTGGGTGTTCTGTCCTCCCTTGATAGAACAACTTCCAGCCGAACGCCATCGCGGATTGACACCCTTTCGCCTATGCTGACATATCCAGGGTTCAAGACGAGCAGGGGTTTTCGAATATAAGAACCACGACCGAACTTCTTGAAAACGAAACGATATAAGACAACGCCTTTAACCTTGTAATAGAGGACGCTGAGGCTGTGCAACTTGTTTAGCAGAGGCGCGCGCCAAAATCGGTTCAGTCTTTTCAACATCCCAGAAATAGGGTCCTCACATCTGTGGTGCGAAGCGTCGCGCTAGCAGCTTCTCACGCTCCGAACCGACTAAGCCCCAGCGCCAAACAAGCAATGCCGTCGCCGCCAATGTGCCGGCCAGGCCCAAACCTGTTGTAATCGAAGCCGATGAATTGCTGCCACGAATCATGATGCCAAAAACGACCAGAGGGAGTCCGCAAATCACTGGCCGAAGCAGTCCATCGCGCAGGTAGTCAGAGATTCCAAACGCAAGCCCAACGGTTCGCGGCATAGACGAAGTTGCCCGCCACCCCAACCAGTGCACCGAACAACGTACCCATTGCCACACCTACCGCACCAAACATGTATCCTGCCACGATACTCGCGAGTAGGTTGGAAAATCCCTCCAGCAGCGGTGTGACGGTCGCAAGCCGCTGTTGCCCAGCTCCGACAAGAGTCATCGCATAGGGTATCGCCGAAAGCCATATCATGTTTGCCACGACCAAGACCCGCAAAACGCGCGCTCCATGAATAGCATAAACTGGCCCCAACCACAGGGTCAGAATGCTTTTCGCAGCGAGAATGAGGGGGACTCCGGTAAGAAGTAAGAGGAAGGTCCCGCATCGCCCCTTTCGTTCGAGTGCGCGACAAAACGCCCCACTGCAGTCTGAATTCCGAAATCGAGGTAACCGACGTAAGCACTGAGCTGTAGTATCAACAACCACGCCCCGTAGGCACTTGTAGACATGAGCCTTGCAAGGAACGAGGGTAATACAACGGCTACGACGGCCGCGGCGCCCCCGCGAAAGACATTTGCGAGGGCGTTCTTCAGCAAAGTCAGCGTCTCTTTTCTAGCCACGAGACGCAGTTCCGCTGTTTCTTCTAACTGATTAAGCGTCAACCTTTTCAAAGGAGAATGACTCGGCCTTGCCGTTGACTTCTGGTGCACGGTGTTGCGAGTTGAGGGGCTCCAACACCGCAGGGTCAATTTCAACAGATATCGAGCGCATGATGAGATCAAGGGAGATAACAACGCGCACACGGTTTTTCTTTCTCAGTAGAATCCCCTGTGCACCTTCGAGCGGTCCGCGCACAACGCGAACGCGCCGCCCCGCCGTTAGGTAGGGATGAGGCTCCGCGCAGACCCCTTGCGCTAGGCCGTTTTGCAGAGCGCAGATTTCCTCCTCCGGTACAGCCGAGGGAGAGCCGCTGAAGCCCACGATTCTGACGACGCCCGGAATCTGCAATACCTTCAACCGGTCTTGAAGAGCAAGGTGCACAAACACGTAGCCTGGAAACAACGGCAACTGCAGCCGGACACGCCGGTCCTTCCAGCGGCGCACTGAATCATATAATGGCAAGAAGTGCTCGACCGATCTTTGCCCCAGTTGCAACGCCACGCGCTTTTCGTGGTTCGCAAACGTGTAGACGGCATACCACCGTGACTGAAGATGCGCCTCTGGCAGAGCCAAGCCTTCTTCATCATTCGGTCGAAAGGTGATGTTTGTCGCTGATACCATTCGAGTTCCGATTTACCCGCACATGGCTTCGCCCCGTCGCTTACAGGAGCCGACGCAAGTTAACCTCTTATTGTACAAATACATACAGCCAGATTTGCCCCTAGCTGTCTGCTGTTACGTCGTCCTTGCGTTCGTTGGGGCGACCAACAGCCTCGCTGGTTATCGCGCCACCACCAGAGCCGTTTGACGATACCCACGGGAGGTGCGCCCTCACAGTGCCGAAGATCTCCCGGGCAAATGCCTTCCCGGGGTCGCCCGAATCTATGTTTTCCCAGACAGCCTTGCCGAAAACCAGCGTCACGCCAACTGAAAACGCCAGCATCGTTCCGAGAATCATGATAAGCAGCCGCGGCGGAAACGTCTTCTTCTCAGGAACATCGGGTGGGTCCAGCACCTTCACCGTTGGGATTTCCTTCGCTTCCTCAACTTTCGCCAGTTCGTACTCTTGAGTGAGTGATTCGTACAGGGCTTCTTGAACCTTCGTCTGCCGGTACAGGTCGGCGTACGTAACACCAAGCAGAGGCAGCTTCCGGATTGAGGGATACATAGATTGTCCTTCTTGACCGGATGTGTCCGATCTGCCCTCTCCTTTTCCGGCTAGCTTGTCAAGCTGGTGTTGCAGTTCATCCACTCGCGCCGCAACGGAGCGCACGCGCACATTGTTGTCGGTATAAATCTGCTTGACTTCCTCGAGCTCGGACTGGGCGGCAATGAGTTGTCCCTGGAGGGTCGCCGCTGCGTCGACCATCGCCTTGCCTTGTTCCGGAACATTAATAGCTGTGTTCTTGCTTGCGAATTGGCTGAATTCCTTCTCTGCTGCTTCCAGATCCTGGTTGACACTCTGCAACCGCCCTTCAAGAAAAATCCGCTCCCGGCGAGCTGAGGACGTGCTCAATCCGGCCACCAGACGGTCCAGTTCTTCCACATAAGTCTGCGTCATTGCAGCCGCTCTTTGCGGGTCACCATCCGTCACTGCGATCGTAATGATCTGACTCTTGCGATCTACGTCGATGCTGGTGTGGTCCGCGAGGGTCTTGCGCGCATCCTCCATTCGCCGAGTCCAATAGACTTTTCTCAAGTCAAACTTCTGGATCAGCGAGTCTTCAGCCGTGCGGCTAGTCAAGATCCCGACAAAGACGTCGCTCGTACTCTTGAGGCCAAGCAAATCACCCGCAATCCCTCCAAGCCCACCAGCGGAACCGCCCGTCAGCGCGGCAGCAGCCATCGCGAGGCCAGAGCTCGACTGACTATCTGGCGGCATTAAACGCGCGGTGGACGTATACCGCTTGGGAATCAAGAATGCAATTAAGGTAGAGGCAATGAATCCACAAGCGGCAACCCGGAACAAAAAAGACCGCCGCGCCCACACCAGTCGCAACCAGGCCACAGCACGCGCCCGCCTCTCTTGGTGGTCCAGTTCTTCGACGCGAGATTCTTCCTCGTCGTGCGGCTCGAAGATTACATCTTCCTGTGCGGATGCATCATGCACCGCTGGATGAGACTTTATACTCATAATCGCTGCAACCCGCCTTGTTCATCATGGTTCTGGATCCGATTTCATCTATCGGCTCCAGGAATGCGGGTAAAAAGCCACCTCGACCGATGATGTCCAGTTCTTCTGCGGCCCCGGCGCTAGAATCGGCGCAAGCCACTTCTCATACTGCACTGAGCCGGACAAGCTGACGTCACCGTGCACCCACCAATTAATCTTCACGGAGCCATCGTTGATCGTTTCGCCGTCAGGAATGAAATCCTTGGCCACCTTGGCCTCTCGATATCCGAATTGGAGGCTATTTCGGGAACTGAACCAGTACGTGCTCCAAGCTTGTACTCCCTTACCTTCTCTTCCGATCCAGCTTCCCAGGATGTTTCCTTTGTTTGTGTACAGATCGTGATAAAAATAATCATAGTAATCAAATTGGCCATTGATGCTGTGTATTAGGCCGCCACCAGGGGTATCGGTGTATCCCGCCTCTACTCGAAGATCAAGTTTGGGCACGCCAGGTATCCGGGGCATATAAACGCCCGAAACCCAGGCGGCCCGGGGAGGATTAGCAAGCGGCGTTACGTCATCGGCCGCGAACGAATCGGCATACACTGTCAGCCAGTTGCGCACAAACGGAACCTTGTACGAGCAATCAACGCCGCTTGACCGTTTTCCAGGATTCCTAGAGGCACTGTAGTTTGTGGAGGACGTCACACTCACGTAACTATTCCAAATTGCTCCAGCTGTCATCGCGCGCCCGACTCCCCCGAATTCAACTGTACGAGCGAAGCCGAACTCAAAATTTGGAGTTGGCTTGAAACTGATTTTCTCGCCGTGCATGAGAGGTCGCGGCGGAAATTCGCTGCCTGAGAGCTTCCCCATGAAGAAGTCTACCTTCATGGGCCCGAGCAAGCGAGACACCAGCGGTACGTTGATTGGCGCAATGCGGCTCCCGCGAAACATATAGATCGGCTCGGCGTTATCGCTAAATAGGAGAGCTCCACCATCGCCTGGACCCCACCACAGACTCTGCTTACCGAATGAAAAATCCCAGTTTGCCACTTTGGCCGAGACGTACGTGTCCAGCAGCGTAAACTCGTTCGTCGTAGCAAACGGGACGGCCGGCTGAACGGGATTGCTGTCAGCCGAAGCGATCGCCTGCCGCGCTGCCAGGGAGTAGGCCGGAGCTGAAGGCGCGTACTGGTATTCTCCGCGGACGTAAATCGTGAAACGTCCCGCCGTGCCATACCCTGAGAAGCCATCGTAGGTGTTGAACCCTCCCTCATACGGCCGGCCGTAGTCGTTGATGATTGTCTGACCGAAATGATAGCTGTCGTGCAATGGCGGGCCGGTGATTCCTGTCGTTATCGCGTAGAGCGATTCGAGTCGCATGGATCGCTCGCTTCCTCCCGAAAGCGCATCGCGATCGTAACTGAATTCCTCAAGGAGGGTCGTGTAGAGCCGGTCGGCTTCTTCCGGAACCGACCCTTCAACTCGAATCTCGTCGCCAGCCTCCTGCACCAATTGGACGCACTCTATCCGGGTCCACGGTCGCATTCCAAGATACTCTGAGTGAATATAACCCAGCGCCGCAAGCCGCTCAATTGCTGGATAGATCCAGCTGTCCAGCTCAACGTACGGAGAGCCCTTGCTTACAGTAGAACTTCGAGCCGGACTTTCTTCGTGGGCTTCGGCATACGTCTCCCAATCCCCACCTCCCACAGTCGGGTCATGGTGATGCCGATAGACTTCCTGTCCCACGAACCACCCAATCGCGCTGCCCACCAGAACATCCGTCGGGAAATGCTGTTTCGCGCTCACTCGCGATGCACTAACGGCCGATGCCATGCCGTAGGCGAACAGCGACGTCAAGGGACCGGGATACTCGTGCGCAATAACACTCGCGATCGACCAAGCGGCCGAGGCGTGCTCCGAAGGGAACGAATCGCCACCCTGCCAGAAGCCTCCTTGGTAGTTATCCTGCAATGGACGTTCTCGCCCAAGCGCATACTTGAGAGCGTAGGTGGCGGCAAGGCTGTCGACGGCCGCTTCTCCTGCCAGAAATCCCGTCTCACGCTTATGTTCGTCATGCGTGATCCGGCCCCAAATGTAGAGTCCGCCCCCTACCGCCGCGAGAGAAGCAATCCCATAATTCGAGAAATCGTTGCTATATTTCAAGCGGCTTGCGGAGTTCGAGAGATGTTTACTAGTTTCCGTGTCCGTGGCCAGCATTCCACCCGCCGCCATCCCTAACGGCAACAGCCAGTCGGCGTCGACAAGGCGCAGACGAGACGGACTCGTCCAGATGGTCTCCTGATCTTCGGCAATACTCTTCAGCAAGTGCGGCCCCAACGAATTCTGATAATCCGTATCGCTCGCAATGGGCTTTGTGGGCAGGCTGGAAGAATCGGCCTCACCTTGCGACTTTTCCTGCACATCTTTCTTATTCTTTTCTTCTTGCGCCGAGGTCACCGTGCTGGTCTGCGGTTCCGCCTGGCAGCTCGCGGGCAAGAAACCCAAGGCCGCCAACAAAAGGCCCCCGAGTATGAGTCCTTTCCGTTCTCGATTGGTCACGAGTCTCCGCTAGTAATGCGCTGCGATGAATACCGTGCTCGCAATCGACGCTGCAACCTGTGCCGAAGTAAACAGGTTCGCCCAATTCGGCCCGCCGCCGATCGCCTTCTCTGGTACGACCACAGTGTCCCCTGGTTCCAGCGTTGCTCCCAGCGATTCCCCGTCCCAAAGGCTTTTCCTCGAACCAATCACCGATCCATCGGCTCGAATCACAAAAATCGCTCTTTTGTCGGCTAGCGTCGTAGGTCCGCCGGACTCGCTCAGATACCATTTCGCACTCTTGCCAGGACGGTATGCAACCGCCGTGGGATTAAAGACTTGGCCCGTGACCATCACGTAGTCCGGCCTCTTTGGAATCACAATCGTATCTCCAGCTCGAACTTCAACGTCGGCGGATGTGTTTTTCCACCGCTTGATGTTTGAAGAGATGCGTATGTCAACGCGGCCCACAGGGGGATTCGCGGTCAGTTCCGTTAGAGTCGTTTGATATTGCGCCAGCGCAGCTTCCTTGGCTTGTCTCTGCCTGGGATCGATATCCGGCAAGGCCGCCAAGTTGACTTGCGCATCCTTTACCCGCAGGATCATTTCATCCTGCTGTTTCGCTTCCAGCTCACGCACTTGCACTCTTTGCAAAATCGCGCCGTATGGATACGCGCTCGACTGGAAGCCGCCAGCTCGTTCTAAAACAGAACTGAGCCGTTCGCCAGGTTGTATGCCGTACGTGCCGGGATGCTTCACCTCGCCCTTTACGCTGATCGAAGCACCGAGGTCATTCCAGCCTGGGAGCTGTCGAATCGTCACCACATCTCCATTATGAAGGGACACATCGGCCTTTGCATCGCCACTCAACGCTGCGGCAATTTCGACCGGCTCATGCTCTCCACTCAGTTTCTCCGTGCTCGCCCATTGATAGTGGGTCAGGTCTCCAACCGCCGTGTCGGCGCTCGGTTTGAGTCCTCCTCCGACGCGGATCAGGTCCGCTAAAGTCATGTTCGTCGTCAGCGGGTAGCGCCCAGGCTTTCCGACTTCGCCCTGAACGTAGACTGTTGCGGGCTGCACGGCATCGGGATCTCGATGAATCAAGACCCGATCTCGCGAAGCGAGAAGGATGTTCTCGGTTGGATCTCCAGCTAGAGCCCGACTCAGGCTCACGCTGAAGATCTTCAGTTTGCCATCCGGCAAATAGCGGAACACCTGCGCATCCCCTGTTTGTGCGTCCGGCGATAACCCGCCCGCGAGGTGGACTGCATCGCTGAGGTGAACTTGCCCTGATGTCCGATAGGTTCCTGGCCCTCGCACATCACCCCAAACAGAAACAGTTGGAGGATTCTCGAAATCGTAGCGGCTGAAAATTCGCACGGTGTCCATCTGGTGGAGAAGCGGCGCATGAGAAGGATCGCTAAACGCTTCCGCAAGGTCGAAGCTCTCCACGCTCGGACTGAAATCCGGCGCATTGAGGCGGATGATTTCAGCGTACACGGTCGCCGGTTCTGGCAGCAGATCCTTGTAAGATGAAATCACGTCGGTCACTCGCATGTCGGCACGATAGGAGTACCGGCCCGGCCGAATCACGTGACCCTCGAGATAGACGGCGTTTTCGTTGTACGGCGCAATCGGAAACAATCGGATTCGATCCCCGTCGCTGATCGTGAACGACGCGAGCTTTTGCGTCGCCTCGGTAGCATCCTCCGCGTCATGAATGTCGACGCTGACCATCGTCTGTTTTTCGTGGGAGATCGTTCGCTGAACTTCGATATGCTGCAACGCGGCGGTGGGAAGCAGCCCGCCAGCGAGATCGAGAAGACTGGCCAGATCCTTTTCGTCCTTCAGCTCATAAATCGCCGGGCGACGGACCATTCCTTCGACAGTCACTTGCGGCCCGATCGGGGGCACGAGCACCGTATCGCCATTGTCGAGGTGCTCGATGTCCGACTTCACGCCGTGGAGGAGAAGATCATATAGATCCACAACCTGCACCATCTGATTGCCGCGGTAGTGCTTCACAATCCGGAGCGATCCCCGCGGCGTCGGGCCACCAGCAATGAACAGCGCATTCAAAGGAGTCGAGAGGGAACTGATGTCGTAAGCGCCGGGATTTGCGACGTCGCCGACCACATAGACTCGAATGGTCCGCAACCGGGAGAGGGATACATCGGCTGAAACATCGCGGAACTGACTTCGCAGGACCTGCTGCAAGTTCTGCTGCACATCCGCCAGACTTTTCCCGCTCACAAGAACGGGTCCAACCTCGGGCAAGCTCACCCTGCCTTCTCGGTCGACCGTGCGATACAACCGTTGGGAAATCCCGCCCCACAAGTCGATGGACAGCCCGTCTCCTGGACCCACGACGTAATCAGGCCCTGCGGGCAGATCCATCGGAATCAACTGGGCGTCGCGGGTCCCATTCTCAAAAACATCTATCCCGAATCGCGTGGGCGTGCTCGGATGCGGAGTTGCTTGCAGGTACATGTCGTATAGCGAAGGCACGTCACTATAGGGATTCGGTGCGCGCGTGATTTCCACGGGCTCAAGAAGCGCCTGATTCTGGTATCGCCGATTCCACGGCCGGGTTGTCGCGAGCGGCGAAGTGCCCGGCATCGCGGATGAGTTTGCCTGGCCGTTGCCCATTCGGGTCATATCCGGCGTCAGGCCATTCGTCCCCGTCAAAGGCATCCCGTTCATCGCAAGACTTTCGGTTGAGATCCGACCTTGTGTATTTGCTGTGTTTAGGAGCGAACCGAACTGCCCGCTCGTGTCGTTTGCACTTGCCTGGGGCGTGAGTGGCCCGAACGGATTTGCCGAATCTATGGCGAGGTTATCCAACGATTGTTCGGAGCCATAGGGCATCTCCGTCGGGACTTGAGAAAAGGCACCGGAAGATTGTTGGTCATTCTGATTGTACTGCGCGCGCTCCAATGGCCCCCCGTTTCCTTGCGGAAGATTCGGAGGATTCAAGTCGTTAGGCCCCGTTCTCGAAGGAGGTGTCCCCGGTTGAACCTGTTGTCCGGGATTTTCCGCCGGAGACGGACGCGCCTGGCGGGCGTTACAATTCTTGTCCAGTTGCGGGTCACAGGCATTCGTTTCTTCCAAGTTTCGCGACGCCCGCTGCCGCGCGGCAGTCAATTCTTCTTCTTGGTCCTGTGCGAGCCACTTCACGCGCTCTTGGACCAGCAGTTCCTGCTCTTTCCCAAGTGCTGAATCAGGGTTTACCTTCGGAACCAGATATCCGTAGCGTTGCACCAACAGTGTAGCGACGGACCGGAACTTTACATCCGTTTCCAGCCGGTCGAAGATGGCATCGTTCGTAAGATCCGATTCGCTGACGATCTGCCCGTGATCGGTGGCGTCTTTCGCAACCCAACGCTTCAGTTCCACCATTAGCCCAGTATCGGTGAGTAGCACCGCCTTGATATCTGCAGCCGACGCCGCGACCAAACTCATGTTTTCCTGGCCCAACTCTGACGAAACCATCGGAGCCGGTCGCTGATTCTGCGCTCGGACTACGGCGCTGCATAGGAAAATAAGCACCAGAATCGAGCCGACGCAGAGCGCGCTCTTCCCTGCCATTGGAAGCGGCGTTGTTTGCGCTCTCGTTCTTTTCCGCCTCATTGAACTCTCCAAGCAAGTTGAATCTTGCCGCGCAATGCATTCAGCACACCAGCCTCAGACGCTTCGATCTGATGTGATTGAACTTGGAGTGAAGCCCAATAAAAAACGGTGCTGTTTCGGTCGGGTGCGATCGCGATGACCTTGAGCTGTGGACGACTTTGCAGAATCGAGTGGCAAAAGTCCGGCAGCCGATCGTGCCTTTCTAGTGCTACGATCAGACAATCTGGCAGCGTATCGTCGACCGCGCTCGCGATTTCGGATTCGTCTTGGATCTCAGCAACGATTTCAATGTCCGGTTGATCGGCAATAGTGGCCATTATGAGCTCACGCATCAGTCGCGGGCGGTTTGCGACCAAGACTCGAATGGGCTTCAATAGAATCCTCCCCGGGAGCATAAAGTATCCGGAAAAAGATGCGGCAGCGAAAGGTTCAAAATGGTTTCAGGAAATGACGCAAGGACTTTGGTTCCCTGATGAGTACTTTCGAGTACCGCCGTACCTAATCCGTGTACCCAGCGTTCCTGGTACTCGAGCCGAATGTGCGAATCTGGCAGGCTTCGAACGCACTTAGGCGATCCGACACGCCCACCTTGCGTAGGATCCGATGGATGTGATTCTTCACGGTCTGTTCCGACAAGCCCAAGTGATTGGCAATTTCTTTATTGCTTAACCCTCGACCTATCAGAGGAATGAGATGCTGTTCCCGCCGAGTCAGCCCCCGTTTTGCATGCTTCCGACTATTGGGCAACTGCTCAGCCTGCGTTGCGACTAAGTCGAAGAGAAGTCGAGCGTACCGAGGCGGACATACAGCCTCTCCCTCTGCCACCGTGCGGATTGCGGACAGAACATCGATCGCCGATGCGTCCTGTAGAACATATCCCAGCGCGCCGCGGCGGATCGCCGTCACGAAGTGGTCCTGGTCATCCTCCATGGCAACCAGGACACATTTAATCATGCGGTCATGGGCGCCAGTTTCGGAAAACAACGGCGGATCCTCGAGAAGAAACTCCAGTGAATCGAGGACAAGTACGTCGGCGCGTGAGTTAACGACCTCGGCACGGGATGTGGAACCCATCGCTTGCGCCTCGACGATCTCAAAGTCGGTCTTCTTGGCTAAGATGCGCGCGATTGATTCCCTCAACAGGCAATTGCAACAGACTATGAGAACCTTCGTCCCACTTTCCACGAAGCAACCCTCATCACTCCGCGTGATCTGTGACCTTTGTTTTTCCAAGTACTAGACTATTGATACACTAGGCACAATATCGACACAAGTGCTAAATCTCATGTCTGTGTTGACGCATTCGCACGCAGAAGCCAGGGCTCGCACTTGGGGTGAGAGCCCCCTTGAGTTCGTTTGGGCAGGGAACTTCGGCTGCGGATTGGGTCATCTCCATGTTTAGCCCCGGATTTTTTGGATATTGAATTAAGTGTATTCATGCCGCAGCTCCGAGTGCAAGGAGCTGCTGGCGAGCCTGGGCTGGCGTGAGGTAGCCCAAGCGCTGGACGATCCAGCGCTGGTTGTAACGCTCACGAAATTCCGCCAGCGCCCACCGCAGTTCCTCGACGTTCTGGAACACTTTCACCCACAGCAACTGCTCCTTCAGCGTGCGGATGAACCGCTCGACGCAGCCGTTGCATTCC